>CETJ01096864.1_pt1 | contig 30197 bp, 52 predicted proteins | sample 531341 | NCBI WGS metagenome assembly CETJ01 (sample SAMEA2622677, study PRJEB7988) | marine metagenome | isolation source: saline water (ENVO:00002010), including | reverse complement strand
GGGGTGGGGCGGCATCTAGTGCCGGGGGGCATTTAGTGCCGGGGGCATAAGATGCCGGGGTGACGGTGTACCAAGTGGAGCGGCCATGACGCTGATGGCTAGTCAGGACTTTCGAGTCTTCTAGCCAGCGGATAGCGTTACGCACGGCGCGCTCTGAGAGGCAGGTACGCTTAACGATGGTGCTGATCGCAGGCCAGCACACACCCTCATCGTTTGCGTTGTCTGCGAGCGAGATCAGGACGGCCTTCTGAGCGGCAGACATGGACTGGAGCGACCAGCATTGAGTCATGATGATCGTGCTCATGCCGCGCCCCCGGCGGTCACGGCGTCAACGGCCGCAACAAACTGCTCTAGGGTGATTCGAAAGAACTCACGGTTGCTTGATATGCGAGATGCCGATAGCAACTCATGCACCAAGCGCTCCGCACGCAGAGGCTCGGCTACCTGTACTGCATGAACCACCTCGAAAGGAGCTGGCGATGAAGTTGATTTTGAAAGCTCATCGGCCCGGTCTTCTGGAAGGCGGCGGGTCATACCAACCTTGAAGATGCCCGGCATCGCTGGGTTACCGAGGCAGTAGATAAATCCGTAAGTCATGTGCTAAATTCCTTCCTGCGTTTTAGTTGTTCCGAAGCCCGGTTGCCTCCGGGCTTTTTTTCGCCTTCGATTTGGGTACTGGATGAATTACCAGTGCATCCGCGCACCCTTTTGCCGCTTCGCTTACCTGTCTAAGATGGAACCCATGGAAACCACTGACAGGGATGTCCCCACATGAACGAGCCAGACGATCTACTAAGCAGCCGGGAGCCTTCCGGCGCAGACCTCGCTGTGGAGCTGGTCGATGGCGCTGCCAACGGAGTACTTCGGGTCGGGGATCTCGCCCTGGCGAATGCGGAAGAGCGTGGAGATGTCACAGCCAGCGCGACGAGCAATGGCGGTGTAGGTGATGCCAACCTTGCGGATGGCTTCGATCTTGAGTTGGAGGTTGTTGGCAGTCATGGGGGGATTCCTTTTGAGACTCCCATCCATTATATGCGCTCACGCATAGAACGCAATGAGCAAGCACATTTGAGTTATGCGTGCGCGGAACGCAATAATCGACGTATGCATAAGCGCACTATTTCCGAGATCCTGACCGCTCTAATGGAGCGCACGGGGATGAACCAATCCACACTGTCCGAAGCGACAGGCGTGGGGCAGTCGACTATCCACAGGATTCTCAGCGGGGAGTCCAAGGATCCGCAGCACAAGAACGTTGCACCGCTTGCGGCTCACTTCGGGATCACGACTGATCAACTCCGTGGCTCTAAGCCGCTGGATATCGATTCCATGCCTCTGCGCCGTGAAGACCTGCTTCGCCGATCGGTGCCTGTTATGGAAGGCGCTGACGAGCTGGTTGATCTTCCATTCATTTCCAGGGTCAGTCTTTCCGGCGATCTACGCCGTGAAACAGTCGAGACGACTGGGGAACTCAGGAAGATCGCTCAGGAAGAGCTGAATCGATGCGGCGTCGAGCGTGCCCATGCGGCATTTGTTCGCACCCAAGGCGATACGATGGCCCCGGTCTTCATTGATGGATCCGTAGCAGGTGTCAACATGGCCGCTACGGAGATCGTCGACGGGAAGATTTACGCCGTCCAGATCAGCGGCGAAATCTGGATCAAGCGGGCCTACAGAATCCCAGGCGGCGGCCTGCGCCTGACGAGCTATGACCCGGACGTGGAAGATATGCGGTTCACTCCGGACATGCTCCGCACCCAGCAGGTAGCCATCGTGGGGCGCGTGTTCTACAACGCTACATGCTACGTGTAGCGGCATGATCGCCAGAAAGCCCGCGCTAGAGCGGGCTTTTTTGTGCCCGTAGACTTTGTTTACACGTCACCAAGCCGCGCAGGCTCTATCGGCTTGCTACGGAACTCTTCCACAGATACTGTATGGATATACACCCCCATCAAGGGGGAATGACTCCACCGCCTCCAAGTGTCGACAATGTGCGCACCCCGACAGGCGGGACCTATCGGAAAAATGGTTGCTTTCCGCGCTGTTGCCATCATTGGCGAACCGGCCTGTTTGCCGATAACTGGGGTAATCAAGAGGGCCTTTAGTGGGCCTCGCTTTTTTTCTGTGACGCAGTAGCATCACCTCGCCACCACTATGACGTCGGCGGCGAAAGGATATGAGGTCCGTATGGAACAACCGGTTTATGAAGCAGTATCGTCCCATTTTCATGAGGGCATCGATCGGGCGCACACCAGTAAGCTCACCCTTAAACCCAACGAATTGACTTATCAGTCCGAGATGGACGCGGAAGTCACGTTTGATCCGCGCGATTTGGCGATGGAGCCAGGCACAGCCGTGCTAGCCATTGTTGACGGCAAGGCGGGGATTTTCCGGATCCAGATCGACGACCGCACCGGCAAGCGCGTCGCGTCCGAGCGACAACGGTCTTGGCCTATCACCTCTATAGAGCCAGTCGGCCGAGTAATAGAGGTCAGATGGCGACCTTAAAGAATTACAGAACCTGCTCCGGCAGGTTTTTTTTCGTCCGCATAAAATTGCGCATAATTATTTGCGCTGACGCATTGACAGATAATGCGCTAGCGCATAGATTACTACCCATCGAAGCGCAGAACACAGCGCGCCGACAGGCAGCGATGCCTCGGGAAACCGGAACGCTCTTTAACAACTTGAAGACGAGCCAACAGACGCCGGTAACGCTTCCGCCATCGGGAATCGATGATGGAGGTAGGCAATTGAGTTCTGTTGGACAGCACTGAAACAACGCAATGCGTCCGCCACTGGGAACCGGCGTGGAGGTTTGCGAGAGACATCAGATTTCACTCATGCAGCTTGTAACCAGGCTGCATCGGGAAGCACCTGAAACCGAGCGAAAAGGAGATCCGCATGGACACTATCCAAGTAGAAGGATGGCTCGGCCGCCTCGGCCAGGGCCTGGCACCTCGGCAGCTGGAAGCAACGCTTTGGGCTGCTGCAGAACTCAGCGCAAAAGAGATCGCCCGCCGCATGGGCTGCACGCCAGGCACGATCGCAAGACGCCTCGACGACGCCCGCTACAAGCTAGGCGCCCGAACAACTCGCGGCCTCTGCCTAGAAGCCATGCGCCGGGGAATCATCGCCCCCCTGGTGCTGGCGTTATTGGTAGGCGCCGAGCACAACCCGCAGGTACGCCCAATACGCCGGCCGGAAGCTCCCCGCTCTCAGACAGTAGCGCGGGCTCAGCGGATGGATGAGGCAGGGCTTACAGCATGACGAAAATCAGGATCTCGGACTTCCCCGAAGAAGTGCAGATAGAGCTCGAAATCCAAGCTGAGGCTGCGGGAATGAGCATAGAGGAATACGCGGCCGATCTTCTGCGCGAAGCACTGGATGATCTGGCCAAAGACGTTAGCGACGCGCAAAAGCCAGTCGTGCACTGAGACGACTCGGCGTAGCGCGCAACGGAGAACGGAACATTCACTGATGGCCATTCGCAAGAGTGGCCAGCGGGAAGACAACCGAAACGAACTACCAAGTAATCCTTTGCTGTTCACGGAGGCACGCCATGAAGAAGATCGAGCCGAAACCGCCGAGCAATCCACCCGCCCCGCTCGAGCTGGTCCCAAAGGATCGCGGCACCGAGCAGTTCCCCTACGGAAGACAGGCGGTAGGCCAGTGCGCCGATCTGCCGTTTACGGTGGGACGCTGATATGCCCACCACAGCAGAGCTTTTGATTATGGCAGCCGTCCTTCTAGCCACCCTGGCTTATGAGGTGTGGCTGGAGAGGCAGAGCAAGCAATGGAGATTGAGTGATGGACGGCATGACAGATACCGAGAGGCGGGCACTGTGGGCCAAGGAAGCGGCGGCGTATGAAGCGAGATTCGCTAGCAGGAAGTCAGTCGAATATCACACCAATTGCCGTGACTGCGGAGTCTTCGTAAAGAAGAGCAAGTGGGTCAAGAGAGAGGGTGATCTGGCATTACAGCGCAATCTTCGCCCGCTCTGCACTAGCTGCTTTCACGAGTACGAATAACCCCGCCCCATGGGCACCCATCAGCACATAGGAGGATGAGATGAGCAAGGAAACCGAAGTCAAGCCGCCATTTGCAGACGACCTCGAGCTTCGCAAGTTCTTATGCATACACGCCAGGGAGTGGCGCGGCCTGAGCAGCTACTGGCAGTTCTATCAGGCGCTTATCGCTGCAGCTCCTCAGTCATCGCAATGGATAAGCGTTGAAAAGGATCTGCCGCCTCCCAACAAACAAGTAATCGTGTGTCGAGTGGGTAAGACAACCGACGGGCCCTTCTTTGCGGTCCGCAAGAATCGCGAGCATCGGCCTTGGCAGTTCCTCGATGGCGACACCTGCTACGTGAACATCACGCACTGGATGCCACTCCCCCTGCCCCCGCAATGACCCCCTATCACGGCTTACTCCTCCTCACCGCTATCTGGATCGTATGGATTGTCTGGGAGTGGTGGGGGAGGAATTGGAAAGGAGAGGATGATGGATGATCGCGAACTACTGGAGCTGGCGGCGAAGGCTGCTGGCTATCAGGTGGAGTGGGTTAAGAATTCCGGCTGCTACTACCGATGCGAGGAAGAGATCGGGCGAGAGCAGTGGGACCCGCTTGAGGATGACGGCGATGCACTGCGGCTGGGGGCGAAGCTTGTGCTGAACGTCCTGGCGTCTGAAGCCTGCATTCTTGCAGAAGACGAAAATGGCGTTGAGTGCATCGAATACATGTACGGCCCTGAAGACTACACGTCAGGTTGGCGCCGCGCCATCGTCCGCGCCGCAGCTGAAATCGGCCGCACCAAGTAACAGGCGAGCGCAGCGCCCCGGTTTACCGGATATCTGCGACAGGGATAAGCCGGTAGTGCCCTGATTGCGTAAAACACCGGCAGCCGTTGGCGGGCTCTCACAGCTTGCCCGTTGAGATGGCCGACTTGCCGCCGATAGCGGCCTTCCTACCCCAGCACTCACCGCAAAGCCTCCCCTTGTAACCACTGGTCCTGCGATACAGGACGGGGGCTTTGCAGTGGGTGCCATTCCGCGAGGATTCAGCATGAACGAGCTAATCGAGGCACTGGAGCCGTTCGCCAAAGAGGCGGCGCTGTGGCACGGCAAGGTCAAGGATGACCGCGAAATCATCACCGTGAGCATCATCGAGGACTTCGACTGCCAGCAGGAACGATACATGACCGTCGGCGACTTGCGCCGGCTGGCCCGCATTCACGCAGAGCTGGTGAGCCAGCAACGGAGCGCAGCATGAACCAAGACATTCAGAACGCACTACTGGACCTGTTCAGCGTGTGCCTTGAGGTGAGCGGCGCCGGGCGCTTCCACGCGCATATTAGCTACTCGCCGCACGTCAACTGCGTGACCGTCTACGTCCTCCCGGCTGACACCGAATATCAGTCGGCCAATCGCGACTTCAGGCTGAACGAGGACGTGTACATCTGCCGCAACCTAGGCGGCAAGCCGAAGGAGGTCGTTGCGAACCTGAATGATCTAGCCGGGCGGGTGAATGAATTTCTGCTACCAGCGCACGAGGAGGCGGCATGAGCAAGGAAGTGAAGCGGTACAGCGCAGAAGAGTGCAATCGGCGTCTAGGGTTGTTTGTGCCTGCCTCCGAATACGACGCCCTTCTCGCTGAGCGGGATGCGCTGAAGAAGGATGCCGAACGGTATCGGTGGTTGCGGCGTGCGGGTTATGCCGACATCCGAGACATTCCAGCTATGGCGCCGACTCGAATGGATGAATTTATCGACGCCGCCCTGCAAGGAGAGCAGCCATGAGCGATGAATCAAGGTTTTCGCTTTGGATGCTGGCTCTGATTCTGCTTGTGTCGCTCACATTGATCTTCAACGACCAAACGGCAGCGCCGAATCACATCGAGTGGGCGCAGGAGAGCTGCGCGGCAAACGGTGGACTTGAAAAGCTATCGGTCGACCTCTTCTACATGAGCGCCGCCTGCGTCAACGGCGCTGATTTCGAATCAGGCAAACCCGGACCTCAGAAGGTGAAGCCATGAACGCCGCAAAGGAACTCGCCGGGGCCTTCGGGCTGCTAGGCGTGGCTGGCTTCCTAGCCTACTTGGCCCACGTCGGCCTGTTGGGGGGTGTGTGATGGGTCGCAACATAGAACGAGCGGTAGAGGTCGGCTGGTCGCAGGAGAGCGCCGAACGTCGTGCCGGCAATCGCGATTCATCCGCAACGCTCCTAACTGAGCGGGGCATCACCTTCGAGAGCAAGAACAGCGGCGTTCACCTGATCGTCACCCACGGCGAGAAGGTCGCCGACTTCTGGCCCGGTACCGGGAAGTACATCGTTCGCGGCGGTCGGCAAGGTCGCGGCGTGTTCAACCTGCTCAAAGCGATCGGATTCAAGGAGAACGCCAATGGCTAGCTCATACCAACGCGCAAAGCGCTACGCGTTCTGGAAATTCTACGCATCAGGCATGGCAGTTTTCACGCTGCTGGTTGTGCTGAGCGGACTTGCAGGGATGGTGACGGAATGACCAACGAACAGATGCCGTGGAAGATCGGCGCAATGGAAAGCGGCCGGGTCGCCATCGATGACGCGCAGGACCGGCAGGTAACGGGCTGGCTTGAGCCTGAAGACGCAGAGCGCATCCTGAAGGCCGTGAACGCGCATGACGATCTGCTGGCGGCGCTGAAGGGAATGCTTCAGGCATATGACGACGGCGTGCAATCAGACTGGGCCTTGCCTTATGTCCGCGCAGCACATGCAGCCATCGCCAAAGCGAGAGGTGAAGCATGACAACCGCCTACCTCCCCTACGACCCCGCCCCCTACGACGACACACAGACAGGCCACAGCTATGCGGCTGCGTGGATTGCGCTGATCGGCTTCTTCGCCCTGGACGTGCTGATAGCGGTTCAGATCGGCGCGCTGAATCACTTCTTCGGATAAACCAACCAACCTACTGACAGGCTGCGCGAGACGCGGCCAGGGAGCCCATGTGTCTACAGAAACCCAACTGGCCATCGTGCCGCCGAAAGAAACAGCCCTTCAGGTCTTCCAGGCTGCGAACGGGCTTGACCCATACCTGCAGCAGATCCGCGCCGAGATCGACGGCTTCACGCCGGACGTGAGCACCAAGAAGGGTCGCGATGCGATCGCCTCCATCGCTCACAAGGTGGCCCGCTCCAAGACGGCGCTGGATAACGTCGGCAAGGAGTTGGTGGCCGACCTGAAGGAGATCCCGAAGAAGATCGACGCTGAGCGGAAGCGGATGCGCGATTTGCTGGACGCCTGGAAGGATGAAGTGCGCGCCCCGCTGAATGAGTGGGAGCAGGCTGAAGCGGATCGCGTGGCCAAGCACGAAGACCGAATCACGATGATGCGCGAGTTTGCCAGCGAGGCCGGTGAATACGACACGCAATACCTCACTGATCGTATCGCCCAACTTGAAGCGATTGAAGTTGGCGCCGAATGGGAAGAGTTTGAAGCCGAAGCGCACCGCGTCAAGGCGGCCACGCTCGCCACGCTGCAACTGGCTCTGACGAAGCGTCAAGCATACGAAGCCGAGCAAGCCGAACTCGAACGCCTCCGCGCAGAAGCCGCCCAGCGCGAGCAGGCAGACCGCGAAGCCCGTATCGCCCGTGAAGCAGCAGAGCAAGCCCAGCGCGAAGCCGAGCAGCGCGCACAGGCGGAACGTGACGCAGCGGCCAAGCGTGAAGCCGACGCTAAGGCAGCCGCTGAACAGCGCGAGTTGCAGTTGAAGCTGGAGGCCGAGCAGTCAGCCCGCCGCGAACTGGAAGCCCAGCAGCGTGCCGAGCAGGCCGAGCGCAAGGCGATAGATGATGCCCTGCTAGCCGTAGCGGAAGAACGCCGCCGCCTGAAAGAAGAGAACGACCGCATCGAAGCGGAAGCCAAGGCCCGCGAGGCAGACATTGCGCACAAGGGCGCAATCAATCGCGCCGCACTGGAAGCATTCATCGCTGGCGGTATGCCTGAAGCGTGCGCGAAACAAGCCGTGACGCTGATCGCCAAGCGCCAGATCCCGAACATCCAGATCACTTACTGAGGTAGATCCGATGAGCACCGCACTGACACCGCTACTGAACAAATTCGCCCAGCGCTACGAGATGGGCGCCACCCCGGCAGAGGTCGCCAACACCCTGAAACAGACCTGCTTTAAGGGCCAGGTCAGCGACGCGCAGATGGTAGCCCTGCTGATTGTCGCGGATCAGTACAAGCTGAACCCGTTCACGAAAGAGCTGTACGCCTTCCCGGACAAGAACAACGGGATTGTGCCGGTGGTTGGCTTGGATGGTTGGTCTCGCATCATCAACGAGCATCCGCAGTTTGACGGTATGGACTTCGAGATGCCGGCCGACGGCAGCGAGTACACATGCCGGATTTACCGGAAGGACCGCAAGCACCCGACCAGCATCACTGAGTACATGTCCGAGTGTAAGCGCAACACGCAGCCGTGGCAGTCGCACCCGAAGCGGATGCTGCGTCACAAGGCCATGATCCAGTGCGCCCGTCTTGCGTTCGGATTTGCCGGCATCTACGACCAGGATGAAGCCGAGCGCATCGTGGAGCGCGACGTGACGCCCGGCGAGACGATCGAGGACGTTACCGAAGCTCTATCAATGATCAACGCAGCGCCGACGATGGAAGACCTGCAAGCCGCTTTCGGCGATGCCTGGAAAGCCCACAAGTCGAAAGGCGCACGCGACCAACTGACAACCGCCAAGGACGCCCGCAAGAAGTTTCTTATGGAGCAGCCCGTCGACGCCGAGTTCGAGGAGGTGAAAGATGGATCAGCGCAGTGATGAATGGTTCGCAGCCAGGCTTGGAAAGGTCACGGCAAGCAAGGTCAAAGACGTAATGGCAAAGGGGCGCGGAGGCGCCCCTTCTGCTACCCGCCAGAACTACATGATGCAGTTGCTTTGCGAGCGGTTGACTGGAATGCCCGGCGGGGAAGACCTGTCGCGCAAGCCGGCCGTTCAGCGCGGCAATGAGTTGGAGCCTATCGCACGCTCCGCTTATGAGGTCGACAAAGGCCTGATGATCGTCGAGGCGGGCTTGCTGCTGCACCCGAAGATCGAAAGTTTCGGCGCATCGCCTGACGGCTTGATCCAGCCGCCCAAGGGTCGCGGCGGCCTCGAAATCAAATGCCCGAATACGGCCACCCACGTCGCCACCCTCCAATCCGGAAAGCATGACCCGCAGTACGAATGGCAGATGTTCGCGCAGATGGCTTGCGCCGAACTGGAGTGGGTCGACTTCGTGACCTTCGACGACCGCCTGCCGGATGAACTGCAGTACGCCTGCTTCCGCCTTGAGCGCGACGAGGCCCGCATCCGCCAGATGGAAAACGAAATCAAGCTCTTCCTTGAGGAGCTGGCCGGACTTGAACACGAAATGCGCGAGCGCATGAGGAGCAAAGCAGCATGAGCAACCTGAACGAGTGGCGCGGCATTGGCCGGCTTGGAAACGACATTGAAGTCCGCTTCATGCCCAACGGGAACGCCGTCGCCAACTTCAATATCGCGGTAGACGACAGCTACAAGGACAAGCAGACAAACCAGAAGGTAGAGCAAACCGAATGGGTCCGCTGCGTAGCTTTCGGCAAGACAGCCGAGTTCCTTGGCGAGTGGCTGCACAAGGGCAAGCGCATTCTGGTCTGCGGGAAGATGAAAACCCGCGAGTACGAGAAGGACGGGATCAAGCGCTACGCCACCGAGATCCATGTCGGCCAGGGTACTGAGATCATCGACTGGCCGGAGAAGGATGCACAGCGGCAACCTAAGCCGCAGCAGAACCAGCCGCAGCCAAGCCAGCAAGCTGCTCCGCCCGATGCATTCATAGACGATATTCCCTTCCTTCCCCTGCATCACCTCGCCGGGGCATAAGCCCTTCAGGAGAGCCGCATGAAGCATTGTGCTAAATGCGGCGCTCAGAAAGCAGATACCGAATTCTACGCCAACGACAACTCCTGCAAGGAATGTCGGAATGCAGCCGTGCGCGCGAATTACGCACGGAATCGTGATTCGTATCGCGAATACGAGCGCCGCAGAGCAAACCTTCCTCATCGAGTCGAAGCTAGAAGGAGTTATCAGCAAACCGAGAACGGCAAATCCCGAATTAAAGCCGCACAGCAGGCTTATACGAAGCGAAACCCTGGCAAAAGAGCAGCCGCATGGACGGTAGACAATGCCGTGCGTGACAAGAGGCTATGGAAATCTCCCTGCTGTATGGCTCCAGGCTGCTTCAGTACAGAGCACCTGCACGGCCATCATGCCGACTACGACAAGCCGCTCTCCGTTGTATGGCTATGCGTTAAATGCCACACGAAGCTGCACCGCGCCTTCACCATGAAACAGCGCGCCGCAGCCTGACCCACCCGGGCGCCCCTCGGCGCCCTCCTCCCCGGACAATAACCATGATCGACCAGTCTGCAATTCTGCAGGGCGATGCTCTGCGCGCTCAAATCGCTGCCAGCACGAAGGACTTCCTTCGTAAGGGCGGCAAGATCACGAAGCTCAGCAACCGCATAGGCGAGCCGCCAAAGGTCGGCATGTGGAACAACTCGCTGAACCCGGACGCTGAGGCAGCCAGCCGGCGCCGTGGCGCTCGCAATGGTGCCAAGGCGCAGCGACAGGCATCACCACGCAAGGGCGCAACGCCACAGGCCCGCAAGAACAACGTACTGCGCGAGGTGTGGGCATGAGGTTCCCTGACGCATTGGACGCCATCCGGCACGCCGCGTACCGGGCTTTCTCATCCGGCCAGCCTTGGGGCGTTTACTTCTCGGGCTTGTACATTGCCGCGCCACTTGGACGGCTTGGCGAGACGGATCTGCTAGAGGTCTGCCACCCATGAAAAGCACCCTGCCACGCGCTCGCCTGGAGAAGGTGAGCCGCGCCATCCTCCGGCAGTTCCGGGTATCGGTTGTCAACATCGACCCGGAAGGCCGGCAAGGCCTAGTTGACTGGAAGACATGCAAGAACATCGCGCCAAGCCACAAGATCGCCGAAGCGGTCTGCGATATCTCCCATCGCTGGGTCATCTACATCGGCGCGTTCTGCATCGATGACCATGGCAACCGCTACATGAAGTCGACCGAGATTGCGCCGGACGGAATGTACAAGTCCGACAGCCTGGCCGAAGTGCTTGAGCACTGTTACCGCGAGCTGCTGGCCGGCTGCAATCCGAACCACAAGATCGGCTCTGGCTGGATAGCGGTGCCGGGCGGCAAGGGGCTTGACGAGGACCAAGCCTATCGCGTGTTCGATGCGTGCGGCGCATGGCCTCAGAGTCGAGCCGCAGCGTGACCCGACCCACATTCTGCCGTACCCCACCACGCAAATTGATCGGCGACTGCGCCTGTTTGAGGTGCACCCCGCCGAAGGAGCGCACCCATGTTCACCGAATCCCCCACAGTCCAGCGGATCAACAGCCGCACTTGGCTCCAGAAAACCACAGGCAAGCGATGCACAAAGGGACTGAGCAACGGAGCCACCACGTACATGCACCCACTCAGCGGCCCTCCGATCTGCGTGAAGGATGAAGACCTAAACAATCGCGAGATATGGAGCCAGGTATGAACGAGACACTGAAGGCAGCAGGACACATCGGCGCGGAGCTGGCGGCGGCAAAGGCCGATCTGCAGCGTGAGATGGAGCGACACCGAAAGACGTGGCGGCAGTTGGAGCAGGTGACGGGGCTGCTGCGTGAGGCATGCGAATTGATACAGGAGCAAGATGCGCGAATTGAAGTAGATATGCTGCCAGCTGGCAGAGTGCTCATGAGCCGCATTCGCGCCGCCCTATCCCAGCAGGCCGAGCCGCAGAGTTCGTGCAAGTGGACGCGCGACGAGGACACGGGCGCATACGGAACAGCCTGCGGCGCGACTTGGCACCTGATCGATGGCGGCGAGCCAGAGGAACACGGCCAATATTACTGCCACCACTGCGGAAAGCAGATCGACGACGAGGGCGCCGACCATGAGTAACCGCGTCGATTATCCAGGCCGTACCAGTTGCGGGTGCCCATATCTCAATCAGCCAGACCCTGAGCAGCACTGGAAAGACTGCCACTATCGGTTGAATGCCCAGCAGGCCGAGCCGGTAGAGCCAGCCCCGGCGCAGGATGAGCGCGATGCCCACGGCGACATGCTTTATCGCTTGAGCCGGCTATGGGATGAGGACGAATGTCCGTCATTCTCCGAGGTTGCGGCGTTCCTGAATGCCAACGCCCGCCCCGCGCAGACCGAGCAGCGGCCAACTGTCAAGGAATGCTTGACGGTTCAACCGATGGCATACGCCGTGTTCGCCGATAACGGCAACGTGATCCTTTTCTCAACTCAACGTGACCATCCCGGCCTGGCAATGCTGAAAAGCGAGGGGAAGGAAATTGTGGCGCTCGCCCCCATCGCGCAAGCCGAGCAGCGGCCTTTCACTGCGCCTGATGGGTATGTTCTTGTACCTGAAGACCAGATCATTGAATCCGACGACTACGGCATATACGGAAGCACCTTTCACTACTGCAAACTGTGCCAGTCGGAATCAGGTGCCGGGATGCTGAACAAGGGGATACCTCATAAGCCCGGCTGCGCCCTTTCCGCCATGGATGCGAAGGAGGAGTGATATGGATACGCACAAGAAGATTGCCGAAAGCCATCCAAAGTTTTCGCGCGGCATGGTCTGGTGCACCAAGTGCGGCCGGTCGCAAAAGGTGAACGCTGGCGGCTCACTGCGTCACGGCTGGCCTGAATGCTGCGGCTACACGATGACCATCGATAGCCCGGAAGAGCGCAGCCGCCCCGCCTAACCCCCTAACCCACACATCACATCACAGCCTGCCGGCGAGAGTCGGCGGGGAGGATTTGCCATGTTCGAAATATCTGAAGCCGAGCACATGGAGATCATGCGCAAGGCTAACGAGGCGGAAACCGCATATCACCTTGAGCAATCACGGAAGCTCGACGAGGCCCTAGCCTGCGTGGCAACGCTAGTCAGCCCGCGCAAGCTGGAGCACATCAAGGAATACATCGCTGATTCCGAGATAACCAGCGAATTCGAGATCACCGATACCCACGGCGGCCACAAAGAGGACTGCTCTGGCTATGCGTTCCGCTACGCCTACATCGACCAGCGAAACGGATATCTCGGTGACGACTACGACGGCGAAATCTGGATACCGCTTCCCAAAGGCAAGTTTCTGAAATTCCACTTCGCGATGTAGTCGCAGCAGGAGATAGACATGCAGCACACAGACAAGGCGATAGCAGAGTTCGAGGCGTGGTGGGACAGGCAGCCTCACCGCGAGCAGTTCGAGAGCATGAAAACGCAGATGCGGAATGTGTGGGTGGCGTCGCGGAGGGAGTTGGTGATTCGGCTCCCTGCGAAACCAGATGCCGACACATTCACGCGAGTCCAGAGCGCTTACTGGCAAGGCATTGACAAGGTTGCAGGCCAAGCCGAAGCAGCCGGCGTAACGGTGAGGGGGTGAGGGATGGGCGCACGAGAGAAACCAGAGCCGATTGAAGGCCAGCAGGTCGACAAGGTTTACGAGAGGAAGTTGGCCGAACTGATCGGCACGACGCCGAAGGCCTTGGAGCGGAAGCGTCAGCGCGGAGTGTTGCCGCCTGGCGTATGGGAGAAGATCGACGGCTGTATCATGTACAGCTTGGAGAGGTACAACGAATGGGCAGAAAGTCAGTGGGGCTCCCCCAAGGCGTCGAGATCGCTGGGAGCTCCGTCCGCATCCGCTTCACATGGAAGAAAGAGCGACGTTGCGAAACGCTCCCCTATCCTCAAACGCCCAAGGGATTTGCAGCAGCAGCAGGTTTACGAGCTCAGGTAACGCAGCTGATCAAGCTCGGTATGCTTACGGACGACAAGTATGCCGAGCTCTTCCCCTCATCCCGCTACACCTTGGCACGCATCACGCCGACCTTCGGCCACTTCGCCCAGCTCTGGCTGGACAGCCGGCAGATCGTGTTCAACACCCGCCGCAACTACCTGCGAGTCCTCAATAAATACTGGATGCCTCACTGGGCCACGAAGCGCCTGGACGAGATCCTGCCGGTGGACGTGCGCGTGCTGATGACCAAGATCGAATGGAACTCGGCAACCGACCGGAACGCCGCAGTACAGGCAGCAAAGGCAATCTTCGAGGCGGCGACCAAAGATGGCGTGATTGCCGAGAACCCCATGCGCTCTGTCGAGAAGGCCAGGGAGGCCGAGCGCGACATTGACCCATTCACCCCTGCTGAGCGTGATGCCATCTTGGCCGACCTGTACGGGCGCCTGACGGGCATTCGCCGGAGTTACGCATCCTTCTTCAAGCTTGCGTTCTACACCGGCCTGCGGACAGGTGAGCAGCTTTCGTTGCGCTGGTCTGATGTTGATCTGGCGAACAGGACGATTCGGATTCGAGCCACGCTTGAGAAAGGCAAGGCGCGCGACAACACGAAGACCAAGCGCATTCGCAAGGTGCTATTGGTGGATCAGGCCATTGAGGCGCTGGAAGAGATGGCCGAGCTCACCCGCGACTGGAATGAGTTCGTGTTTGCACCGACCAGCGGAGCGAAAGGAAACATCAGCAACGTGGTCAGCACGGCCTATCATCTGAAGCAGTCGATGAAGCGGCTGGGCATTCGCCCGCGTCGGCAGTACGATACTCGCCACACCTACGCGACAGTTTGCCTGTCGGCTGGTATCGCTCCGGCCTTCATTGCGCAGCAGCTTGGAAACAGCATCGAAACCCTGCTGAAGCACTACGCCAAGTGGATCTCTTCCAGTGCCGACTGGGCCGAACTGGACAAGCTGAAAAACAGCTAAACGGTACGGAATTGGTACAGAGGCGAAGCGGCAAACCTTCAAAGCCGCACGGCACTAGACGTACAGCGATTTCTTTGAACTTCGCGGTATAGTAAAAATACCGAACTCACCAGTCTAGTATTAAAAACACCCATGACCGACAGCTCACCCGCACCGTCCGGCCCAGGCCGCCCAAAGGACCCCGCCAAGCGCGAGGCAATCCTCGCGGCTGCCCAAACCCTGTTTCTCGGCAATGGCTATGAAGGCAGCAGCATGGACGCCATCGCCGCCGAAGCCGGCGTGTCGAAGCTCACGCTGTACAGCCACTTCAAGGACAAGGAGGCGCTGTTCGGCGCAGCGGTAAAGGCAACCTGCGAAACGCGTCTGCCGCGCCGGCTGTTCGTGCTGGAGGATGGGCGTGAGGTGGGTTCGGTCCTGCTAGACATTGCCCAGGCTTTTCACGAGCTGGTCATCAGCCCCGAATCCATCGGTCTGCACCGGCTGATGGTGGCAATGGCAGCGCAGAACCCGACGCTGTCGCGGATGTTCTTCGATGCCGGCCCACAGAAGCTGCTGCTCGATCTGGAGCAGCTGCTCGACCAGGCGCACCGGCGCCAGTTGCTGGATGTGCCCGAGCCGATGCGCGCCGCGGAACATTTTTGTTCGTTGATCAAAGGCGCCGCTCATTTTCGTCTGCTGATCGGCTATGCCGAGCGACTGGACGCCGAAGACGGCAAGCGGCATGTCGAGGATTGCGTTGGCCTGTTCATGCGCGCTTATGCGGACCATACCCGTACGGTCGACTGAAGCAGCAGCCTGTGTCCCGCAGCGGAAAACAAGCCCTGCTTCTCAGGAACAGCCAGCCGCGTCGGCGGCCAGCATGAGTGCCGTTAATCGTGGCTCAGGGCACCGATCCGGTGAATGGACAAGTCCGCACCATTGAACTCATCTTCCTGACTCAGGCGAATACCGACCGCCGCCTTGAGCACGCCATAGACGAGAAAGCCGCCAACGAGCGCAACCAGCACACCGAGGCCTGTGCCGATCACCTGGCTGATGATGCTGATGCCGCCCAGCCCACCCAGCGCGTGCTGACCAAAAATCCCACAAGCCAGCCCACCCCAGACGCCGCAGAGGCCGTGCAATGGCCAGACACCGAGCACATCGTCGATCTTCCATTTGGCCTGCGCCGCGGTGAATGCCCAGACAAACAGGGCGCCAGCCACTATGCCCGTAGCCAGCGCACCGATTGGGTGCATCAAATCTGATCCTGCACAGACTGCTACCAGCCCAGCCAAGGGCCCGTTATGCAGAAAACCCGGGTCGTTGCGGCCGACCGCCCATGCTGCCGCCGTTCCTCCAACCATCGCCATCAGCGAGTTGATCGCCACCAGCCCGCTGACGCCCTCAAGCGTCTGGGCGCTCATCACGTTGAAGCCGAACCAGCCGACGATGAGAATCCACGATCCCAGCGCAAGAAATGGAATGTTCGAGGGCGCGAAGGCCACCAGACGGCCGTCACGGTATCGACCATTACGGCGGCCAAGCAGAATCACTGCGCCGAACGCCAGCCAGCCACCCATACCGTGCACCACTACCGAACCGGCGAAATCGTGGAACGGCGCACCAAACTGCGCTTCCAGCCAAGCCTGAACGCCAAAGTTGCCGTTCCACATCATCCCTTCAAAAAACGGATAGATGAACGCAACGATCAACAAGGTGGCGCAGAGCTGTGGGCCGAATTTGGCGCGCTCGGCGATGCCGCCGGAGATGATCGCGGGTATTGCAGCGGCGAATGTCAGCAGGAAGAAGAACTTGACCAATGAATAGCCGTTCTCGGCGATCAGCTGGTCGGCCGGCTGCAGAAAGGTCACGCCATACGCAACCCAGTAGCCGATGAAGAAATACGCCAATGTCGAGACGGCAAAATCGGCGATGATTTTCGACAGCGCATTGACCTGATTTTTAAGGCGTACGGTGCCGACCTCCAGAAAGGCAAAACCGGCATGCATTGCCAGGACCATCACCGCGCCCATCAGGATGAACAGGGTGTTGGCACCGTGAATCAGCACTTCTACCGCACTGCTTGGGTTATCCATCTACTAGGTCCTATGGTAAGCGCACCAAAACAGCAAACCGCCCCCATTGCACGCACCAACATGCACCACGGGTAAGCGGAGGTTTGCTATGAACTGTTGCGGCGGACTTGCAAGATTTTCATCCCCAACAAGCCAAAGCGTTGATTTTCAAACACTTAGGCTCAATCCCGCCTGGCTCAGCGGCAGATCGTTGCGCCATTTAGGGGCCACGCTCCAACCGCGCGCACCAGACAAATGCAAGTGGTGTACCAACGAAACGGCGGCGCGAGCGATTTTGGCGCAGCGGATGTCAGCCAGAGCTGGCGAGCCAGGCGAGGACGACTGGCTGGACGACAGCCATCGAGGTTACAAAGCAGAGAGCGTGCGGTATTCGTCCTGCGCCAGCTGATCGGTCAGACCGCTGACGAAGTCCTGAATCATGCGGCACCGATAGTAGAACTCCCACAACGCCTGGTCTTCACTTCCCTCAGGATGCGCTTTCAGCGACTCGTGATAGGCCTTGATCAGCTGACTGGGCAGGCGCCGGGCAAGCATTTGCAGGTGCGGCTCGCTACGGCAACCGCCTTCCGTCAATGCCCGGAAGGTCTCCGGAGCGACGGCCAGCAGCGGCGCGTAGGCGTCCAGCAGCCCCTGGAGAATTCGGTAGCCCTGCAACTGCAAGGTTTCAACTTCGCGGTGACAGAACACGTGGTCCATCGCGACATCCTTGAAGGTCTGCACAATGGCGTTTGGCAGACTTGCGTCTTCCAGCAGCGCGCGGTCCAGCGTGCCGTCGTAGACCGCCTCGATATGCTCGATAAATTGCTGCGCGGCGTGCTGCACCAGCGGGTGGACCATATTCACCCGCAGCCAGATGAAGAATTCGCCAACCTTGTTGATCGTCTCTTTGGCAGCACGCGCCTGGGCGTACTCGACCATGCTGCGAAAGCTGCGGCCGGTATTCGCGATCGGCTCGTCGGGCGAGCCGTGCTCGGAGAACTTGTCGATCAGCAGCTGTGACAACTGCTCAATGGAGAAGATGCCCTTCTCCACCGAGTCTTCGATATCGGCAAGGCAATAGGCGATATCATCGGCCGCCTCCATGATGTAGGCCACCGGGTGACGCGTGCCAGGTTGTAGCCCCAACGCGGCCTGCAGATCGTCGACAAAAAATTCCTCTGAAAGGTAGAAGCCTGGCTTCTTCAACAGATAGGCGCCGGGTGATCCCTTGGCCGGCTTGGGCGCATAAGCGGCGCGCACGTATTTCAGCAGGCCCGCCGTCTGTGTGTAGGTCAGGTTGAGCCGTAGCAGGCTAACGACTAAGCGAATCGCCTGAGCGTTGCCTTCGAACTGTTCGAGGTCGAGCAGCATACGACTGCGCAATTCGCTATTGCCTTCACCGTTGGGGGCAGCGGCGTCGAACAGCGTATTCAGGTTCCGCTTGAACCACTCGCCAATGGCAAACTCGCCAAAGTGCCCAAACGGTGGGTTGCCGATGTCGTGCATCAGGCACGTCATTTCAACGAGGCTTTCCAGCGCACCTTCCAACCCATCCAGGCCGTATTGCACCGCCCGCTCACCGAGCTGTTTGTACAAGGTGCGCACAATGAAGCGACCCGTCTGCTGGACTTCCAGTGAGTGGGTCAAACGGCTGCGCACCGCTGCGTTGCGCTCCAGCGGGAAGACCTGAGTCTTCTGCTGTAAACGCCGCACAGCGGCGGAGTTGATAATGCGACCGCGGTCGCTCTCAAGCTGGTCGATGACCAATGGCAGATCACCTTCGGAGGCTTTGAGACCCGGCTCGACGCGCCCATAAGGCCGCTGACGGGAAATCTTGTCCTTGAAGTTCACAGACCGCGGCATGATTCGAACTCGTTAAACGACGGAATCGCGAGCCTAGCGCGGCCCAGCGGCTTTACCAAGCGATCAGGCGCCAACTGCGCTTGTCGTTTAGAATCGCCCGCTCAGCTTGAGGAGCAGACATGGGCCGGTCGGAGTTTCATCAGCAACACGCCGAACGAGCGACCGCCGAAGCGCGACGGCTACTTGAACAACGGCAAGCCTTGGGCGCACGCTGGCTGGGCTGGGTCGCCACCGAGCTTTATCACCTCAAGCCGCCAGAGTTCGCCGCTATGGTGCGCCGCGAGCTGGCCCGTCTCAATGAAGGCTGAAGCCAGCCCCATAGCTCACCTATCCAGATCAGGGCACCCTCATGCAATGGCCGGTTGAAGGTCCCTTCCTACGCGACCAGCTGCTGCGACTGCCGGGTTCGGAGAAGCCTTCAGCCATCGACAAGCAGCTGGCGATGGGCGAGGTCTGGCTCAATCTCAAGGGGCTACAGGGCGACCGTGTCGCCGATCACCGTTTCCATGGCGGGCCGGATCGCAGCCTTTGCCACTATCCGGCCGAGCACTACTCTCACTGGCGCAAGCTTTATCCGCAGCTGTCGGCCATTGGTCCCGCCGCGTATGGCGAAAATCTCTCGACGCTGGGCCTGGATGAACGACAGGTATGTATCGGGGATCGCTTTCGCTGGGGCGATGCCGTGATCGAAGTCAGCCAGCCCCGCTCGCCTTGTAGCAACCTGGACCGGCGACACAGCGTCCGTGGCCTCGCTCGCCATATGGCCAAAAGTGGCCGAACCGGATGGCTGTACCGAACCCTTGAACCCGGCGCTATCGAACTCGGCGCGGATCTGCACTTGATTGAGCACCCGTGGCCGACCGCCAGCGTGCTTCGCGTCTGGCGCGGCTTCGTCAATGACGACGTCAACGACATCGAACTCGCCTGGCTGGCCAACCTGTCACCGCTGGCAAGTGAATACCGCACGCGCTTTCGTCAACGCCTGGACAGCAGGCGACGGCAACAGGATCAGGCGGCGTTGTTCTGACCATGGCAAGCGGCGTCATGCCGCTGTTCAGACGCAACGCCGACCACGACAATACGCCTCAATCAAAGCGACCTCATAAGAAGGTCGCCAGCAGCATCGAACGCCTGCCCTGCGTGTAAACCACCCGAATCGATACCGAGGTTTACATGAGCATTACATCCGTCGACATCTGCCGGGCCGCCGACTGCCTGCAAGGTTTTGTGGGTTTCAACAGCAAAACCGGCCAGCACATCGTTCGGTTCAGCGAAGACTCGTTCGGCATGGATGTCGCCGACAGCAGCATCACACCGGCGAGCGAATTTGTCTGGCAAACCATCGACAACCCGCTGATGACGCTCAAACGTGAGCTGATTCAGCTGCTCCTCGACCAGAACATCAATGACCGGCTAGCCATCACCGAGCCGTTACTTGCCTATATGCGCCGAAATGATTTGCCTGAGATCCAGGCACAGCGTGTCAGACAATGACAAGCGCCGTTTGACCATAAATCAGCCAGTCATCAGACAACATCCTCAAGTTATGGCAGTTAAAGCCGATGTCGTTGTACGACCATTACCATCGGCTCTGCCAGCTTGAGGAACAACAATGAAAAATCTCAAAGTCAGCTACAAGCTGACGCTTGGCTTCGCTGCGGTACTGCTGCTCACCGTCTGCGTGGCCGCTATCGGCGTGCTCAGCATGGATGCTCTGATCTCACGGAGCGATAAAGCGCAGACCGCAGAAAACCTACTCAACGAGGCCAACCAGATCCGCTATGCACAGGTGCGCTTCGAAGAGCGCGGCGATGAGAAATACGTTGCCCAGGTAACCGATGCGGTAGCGAACATTGCTCGACTGGTCGAACAGAAAAAAGCCCGCTTCTCGGAACCGCAGGACCGGGAGCTGCTGCAAACCATCGCCAATCAGGCGCGAGAGTACCAGGCCGCATTCGAAAAGCTCGTAGCAATGCATGCACTGAAAAAGCAGACACGCGCCAACTGGGTTGAAGCAGGCAATACCACTGACAAACTGATAGCCAACCTGGAGCAGCGCTGGAACGGCGTTCAAGGCAACCCGGTCTTACACCCGACCGGAGACATTGCCAATATCGCGCTGATGACGACTGAGCTCTCCAAGCAGAATCGACTGCTGCGCTTCACCGTCCGCGGATATCTGATGGAAGAATCCGAGGCCGCCCTGAACACCCTGAACCAGCAGTTCGAAGCGTTGAACGCAGCCATTGCACCGCTGGAGCAAGAGCTGATCGGTCCCCAAGCCGAAAGCCTGCAAACCCTCAAGGCCAGCGCGACCGAGTACGTCGACCTGGTGAAGAAACTGCCGCCCATCGTTGCCAGTCAGCAACAGAGGCGCCAGGACATGGAGGCCATCTTCGCGAAGCTCTACGAGCAGGCTCGGGGCATCATCTCCAGCCAGACCCAGAAGCGTGCCGATGATGCTCAAACCAAAAAAATTCAGGTCATCGGCATTACCTTGGCAGCGATCCTCCTGGGCGCTCTGATCGGCTGGCTAATCGTCCGTCAGATAACGCAGCCCCTCAACCAGGCAGTGCAGATAGCCGAGCGCATCGGTGCTGGGGACATGACCGGTCAGCCCCCGGAGCCACGCCATGACGAGTTCGGCCAACTGCTCCAGGCGCTGGGCAAGACGCGCGGCAACCTGCAGGCGCTGATCGGAAGTATCGGTGGTATCACTGCACAGCTGGCCAGCGCCTCCGATGAGCTTTCCGCGGTGACCGAGCAGACTAGCGCCGGTGTCAGCAGCCAGCGGCAGGAAACCGATCAGGTCGCGACGGCCATGCATGAAATGACCGCGACGGTGCAAGAAGTCGCACGCAATGCCGAAGAGGCGTCGAGCGCCGCCCAGCGCGCCGATCAGCAGGCCGTTAAAGGCAACACAGTTGTCCAGCGCGCCCTGTCGCAGATTGACCGACTCTCGAATGAGGTCACGCTGTCGGCCGAGGCCATGACCCAGCTGAATCAGGAAACCGATGGCATCAGCACGGTGCTGACCGTCATCAATGGCATTGCCGAGCAAACCAACCTGCTTGCCCTTAACGCTGCCATTGAGGCCGCACGGGCGGGTGAAGCCGGGCGCGGGTTCGCCGTGGTAGCCGATGAGGTGCGCGGCCTGGCCCAGCGCACGCAGCAGTCCACTGCGCAAATTGAAGCCCTGATCGCTACCCTGCAGAAAGGCGCCCGCACCGCATCTGGAATGATGGACAGCAGCAGCACTCTGGCTCGCGATACCGTCACCCTCGCAAGAGAAGTGGGCACCGAGCTGCAAGCCATTACCGAAACTGTTTCAGTCATTCAAGCGATGAACCAGCAGATCGCCACGGCGGCTGAACAACAGAGCTCGGTTGCTGAGGAAATCAATCGCAGCGTGCTCAGCGTTCGCGACGTGGCTGACCAATCCGCTGAGGCGGCTCGGGAAACGGCTGCGTCCACCGCCCGGCTTGCGCAGTTGGGCGGCGAACTGCAGACGATGATCGGGCGGTTCAAGGTATGAGATTCGGCCCATCGCCACGGCAAAATCCGTCGCTATCCAATCCTGTCTGGCAGGCGTAGTCTCGGCTTCATTGACCTTTGATATTCATGCTCACGCCAAGGTGCACTGGCCCAGAGCAGACCCACGCAGGGATGCACAACCAAGCCGATTAATCGCGAGGCGACACCATGAGCAAAGGTATGGATACAAAGAAGAACGCAAAAAAGAAGCCCCAGAAGACGGCGCAGGAAAAGCGCTCGGCCAAGAGGGATAAAGCTAACGGCACTACACCACTACTGGGCAGTCACGCCGCCCGGTAACACCAGATGTAATAGAAGCGCCCCGCCCGGTATGCCGTCGCGGGGCGCCTTGCTGTCAGGCAGTCGAGCTACCAAAGGCTGTGCGCACTCGGCTGACCAGCCAGCCTCCGCCAACATTGATTCCCAGCCCCAGCATTACCAGCAATGCACCGGCCGCCTGCAACAGGCCCAGATGCTCATCCAGCAGTACGGCAGCAGAGGTCAGGCCGACGACGGGGACCAACAGTGAGAAAGGCGCAACGGTATTTGCCGGATAGCGGGACAGCAGCCTGCTCCAAAGCCCGTAGCCAAGAATCGTCGCACCGAAGGCCAGGTAGATCAGCACCAGCGCCGAATCCATCCCGAACCCACCCAGCGCGCCCTTGATCGCTTCCGGTCCCTCCAGCACCCAAGACAGGGCGAAGAACGGAATGGGTGGGATCAGACTGCCCCATACTACCAGCCCAACCAAATTCACCTTGCCTACCTTGCGGGTGACGATATTGCCCATTGCCCACATCGAGGCTGCGCAGATGGTCAGCAGGAAACCGGCCAGCGTCATGCTGCGATCGCCTTGCATGCCAATCAGCAGTAAACCACCAGCGGCGATTACCAACCCGACCAGATTGCTTGCACGGAGCCGCTCGCCAAGAAACAGAACGGCAAAGAACAGCGTGAAAAATGCCTGCGACTGCAAAACCAGGGAGGCCAGGCCGGCAGGCATACCGACCTTCATCGCGGAGAAGAGAAAAGCGAACTGACCGAGCGATATGGTCCCGCCGTATGCCAGTAGCCAGCGCAGCGGCATCTGTGGCCGTTTGATAAACAGCACCGCCGGAAACGCAGCTAGCATGAAACGCAGTGCGCCCAGCAGCATCGGCGGGATGTCATCCAGGCCGACCTTGATTACGACGAAGTTCATGCCCCAGACAACGATCACAACCAGGGCCAGCATCAGGTCCTTTGGTGACATGGCACAGTTCCCCAGATAAAAACGCATTAAAGCCGCGTGTGTCGATCGCGTACTCATACAGCAGGCAGGCAATTGGGCGTTACAGTCGACAGCCAGAAGCGCCATACGTCCTGCCGCATCTCTGGAGTTGCGCGCGGCCCGTGCCTGCTGCCGCCGCAACGGCTAGAATCGCCGTCAGTCGGTCTCCATCAACTTCACCAATCACGAGAACATTCATGGGCGCACAGTGGAAAGCGAAACATAAGGAAGCGGCAGCCAACGCCAAGGGACGCACCTTCGGCAAACTGTCCAAGGAAATCATGATCGCAGCCCGCAGCGGCGCTGACCCGGACATGAATCCTCGCTTGCGCCTGGTAGTCGAACAGGCCAAGAAGGCCTCGATGCCCCGTGAGACACTGGAACGCGCTATCAAAAAAGGTGCGGGCTTGCTTGGAGAGAGCGTCAACTATGAGCGCACCACCTATGAGGGCTTCGCCCCGCATCAGGTCCCGGTGATCGTCGAGTGCCTGACCGACAACGTTAACCGTACTGTGGCCGAGATCCGCGTGCTGTTCCGCAAGGGCCAGCTCGGCGCGTCCGGCTCGGTCGCCTGGGATTTCGATCACTGCGGCATGATCGAAGCGGCGCCGGCTAGCGCCGATGCCGATGCTGAACTGGCCGCCATCGAAGCGGGCGCTCAGGATTTCGAAGCAGCTGAAGACGGCGCCACACTGTTCATCAGCGACGCCACCGACATGGACGTGGTCTGCCGGGCCCTGCCTGAGCATGGCTTCACTGTCCAGTCGGCACAGCTCGGCTACCGTCCGAAGAATCCCGTCACGACGCTGTCCGAGGCCGAACTGGAAGAAGTCGAAGCCTTTCTCAGCGCCATCGACGCCCATGATGATGTACAGAATGTCTATGTCGGCCTGGCCGGCTAACAAACACTGCAACCGTTGAGCTAGAGGCACAGCGATGAGTACAAACAAACCCAATACGCCCTACGCGCAGCGCGAACAGGGTTATCGTGAGAAGGCCCTGAAGATGTACCCCTGGGTCTGCGGACGTTGCGCAAGGGAGTTCTCAGGCAAGCGCCTGAGCGAGCTGACGGTCCATCACAAGGACCACAACCACGACAACAACCCGGAAGACGGCTCGAATTGGGAGTTGCTCTGCCTGTACTGCCACGACAACGAGCACTCGCGTTACACCGACAATCAGTACTACGCCGAGTCGAAACCAGGCGGTGACCTAGGTCCGAAGGAAACCTTCAAGGCCTTCGCCAACCTGGGCGATCTTCTCAAGAAAAAACCGGACTGAGTCCAGCCCGGTATGGGCGGCGCCGGTTACTTCACCAGCAGGACCGGCACCGATACTTCATGCACGACCCGATTGGCGACCGAGCCCATCAGCATGCCGGTAAAGCTACCCAGACCGCGGGTTCCCATTACCACCGTGTCACAGCCGAAGCGCTGCACCGCATCATTCACCTGCTCAGCCACGTTACCCAGAATTGCGTGGGTCTGGTGTGGAATCCCGGCCGTCTGCAGCGCTGTAGCGGCATCTGCAAGAGTACGGTTCGATTTATCGATAAAGCTCTGGTTCAGCTCATCAACCGTACCCGCGGTAACGAATTCGCCGTAGAGCACCGGCTCCTGCTGTACGTTCAGCACATGTACCTGCGGCGGCTTAGGCGCATCGGCGGCGAAATCGATGATGTATTGCAATGCCCGCTTGGCATTGTCCGAACCGTCATAAGCGAGAAGAATGTTGCGCATAGCGAGTCTCCAACCGGATTTGACGACAGCATAGACCATCATTCAGGCGCGCTTGAGTGCCAAAACCGCATCCGTTGCTCTGGATCAATCTCCCCGGCCCGCTGCCATTTCGAGGGCTTAACATGAGTACTACATCTGACGTTCCGTTTGGTACGGGCGATGCTTCATTCCAGGCAGCCGGTGGCGAGTCTGGCCTGGCTCGCCTGGTCGAAGACTTCTACCTGATCATGGACGAACTCGAAGACGCTCGCTGCGTCCGCCACCTGTACCCACGCGATCTGGCCGAGTCACGCAAGCGGCTGGCTGCGTTTCTTTGCGGCTGGCTGGGCGGCCCACGTCGCTACGCGGAACACTACGGCAGCATCAGCATTCCGCAGTTCCACACTCGCTGGACAGTGGGCGAAGCCGAGCGCGATGCCTGGCTTAAATGCATGGAGCTGGCGATTGCCCGGCAGGGATATACCGATGAGTTTGCTGACTACTTGTTGATTCAGCTGCGAGTCCCTGCAGAACGGATTCTTCAGGCCGGCCAGCGGGCATGCCCCGGACGGTTAACCACAGCTGTGATCTAGCTCGGTCAGCTACGAGGCCGAGTCTCTGGCGCCTCGCCGCGTCAATCCGGCGTAGTCGACACTGACTAGGTCACGCTGAGCGACGCGGCCAACGTGATTATAGAAGATCGGTTGCCTCGGTGGAGCAACAAAGCAGTCGGTGATGCGGAAGGATTTCTAGGGAAGCGGCATCGAGATTGTCCGATTCCCGGCGTCATCTTTGGATAGCTAGATTAACCGGTCTGCGAAGTACTTGTTGCCGCGTTCAAGCGGACCGGCAAGACTCTTATTCGCCCAGCAATCGGGTCTCTTTATCCATGAAGCAAGCCTGCACGGATTAATCTTTTTTAGCTCGACATAAAGAGCAAGTGCGATGCGGTTAAACATCGCACTCGTAGGCCTCAGTAGTTGTAGCCGATACCGACGCTGTAAAAGAACGCACCGTCATCGTAACGATCCCGCGCATCGCTTCCACTTTTGAAGAGGAATTGATATTCGGCCATAGCAGTGATGAACGTCTTGTCCTGTACCCAGTATTTGATACCGACTTCCGGACCGCCCATGAAGGTCTCATCAACCTCCTCGCCGTAAATCCCGCCCACACTCACCCCGATGAAGGGACGGGTGTTGCCGCTACCGAAGTGATAGTCGTAGAACACACGGGTGGAACCGTCGAACTGCACGCTTTCCCCTTCTGAATCCCGAGCATTCACGGTTTGCCGAACGCCCCACATGGAGGACTCGTCCAGGTATGTACCCCAACTACCCTGTAGGGAGAACACTGTATCGTCGAAGTCCTTATCGCTGCTGCCCGCACCACCCAAGGTTACTTCGCGATCACCTGCCACTGGAGCGGCAACTGCAATAGCGGGAAGCATGGCGGCGACCAGGAGGGTAGTTTTGAAAAGTCTGTTCATGACAACACCTCTTGTTGTTGCTAACTATGGCGGAATACGCAACTTATTTGTTGCGCACTGTTAATGACAGGAACGCGCCGAGACTGTTCATTTTATTTTAGGTATACATCGTAAATCGTTGTATTTATTGACTTTTTACTTAACGAACCAGCCAGATAAACACTATTTTTAAGTATTAAACAAACGAAACGGCAAACTAGCGAAACGGCGTTACGGCCAATACGGCCGCCATAGCAAAGAGCGCCATCACACTTTAATTGTTGCCCCCAACAGCACAGCTTTGGTGAAGCGCTTTGCCAGTTGCGCTAAATAGCAGCGGGACGAGTCAGATAGGTCTGGATCGGACGACTTCACTTGGCATAGTCGGCCGTGCCTGCCCTGCTTCCTTCGCACAGGCAGGCAGAGAACAACAAGCTGTCCACTTGATCGCCGCTTTAGAGCCGCGACCCGCCTGTTGGCCTAGAACCCCGCACCCAAAACGATGCTATTGGTGCCCAACTCCGCTGGCCCGTTGACGAGACAAACATCGGTTAATATCCGCCAGCACAGATGGAGAACTGTTAATGGAAGCCGTTCAGCTGCGTCAGCTGCCCGGTGAATGCCGAGCCTTACTCAACAAGTTTTACCGAGCCCATCGCAGCCATATGCGAGCGCCGGCTGGCGCCTGCTATTGGGTCGCCGAACACTCGGATATTCTTGCCGGCCTATGCCTTTCAGACATAGTCCACGGGCAATGGCTTACCGGCTTGCTGGTCACTCCGAACCACCGCAGCCAGGGGCTGGGAAGGCGTCTGGTTGCGCAGGCACTGGCTGGCTGCGATGGGCCTGTGTGGCTGTTTTGCGAACCGAGGACGGTACCTTTCTATGAGCCACTGGGCTTCGCTGAGACCATTGTATTGCCAGAGGCGCTCGCCTCCCGCTTGCAGCGGTACAACCGACACAAAAGCCTCGTGGCGTTATGTCACGAAAACGAGAGCACCCGATGACTTTCACTACTCTCAGAATCGCCACGGCCTGCCTGCTTGATGAAGCGGGACGCGTCCTGACTGTCCGCAAGCGCGGCACCCAGGCGTTCATGTTGCCAGGTGGCAAAATCGAAGCAGGCGAAACGCCTCAGCAAGCAGTTGAGAGGGAGTTGCTCGAAGAACTGGGCCTGCGGATAGACCCGTCGTTGCTAGACTCACTTGGCCATTTCCAGTCAAGGGCAGCCAACGAGCCGGATCATTGGGTGGAAGCTAACGTCTACTTCACCCGTCTGGAAAGCGCGGTAAAGGCACAGGCGGAAATAGACGCGCTGAAATGGCTGGATCTAAATGCAGAGCGCCAGGAACACCTAGCGCCCTTACTGCGAGAGCAGGTACTTCCCGCCTTGCGCCAAAGGCTGCTTGCAGACTAACGGAGGGCGCCGGCCAGCCATTACGGAGATATGGGGTCACTCGCAGGGAAAGTCTCTTCGAGGGCCTCATCCAGCTGATCGTCATCAGCCTCATCGGGATTACGTTTAACCGGATCTTCTTCATCCCGCCCAGGCTGGGCCGGTTGATTACGTTCGTTGCCGTTCATGGTTTGCTCCTCTGAATAGGTTATGGCTGTTAGGCCGTCTACCCATGCAGTGGTTCGCGCACCGCCCCAACAAAATGCCAGGCAAAAAAAAAGGGGCGGGGGTTAACCCCCGCCCGCCTCCTTCCCTACTTCCTTTTTTTTCCTACTCATCGTCCTGATGAAACCGCTTCCAGCGGTTGATCCTGCTCGACATCCATGCCGGCTGTGCTTGTCCCTGAACACAGTTGCAATATTAGAGCTTTGCGCGACAACTGCAACTGTGGAAAATGCATGGTGGCAACGATGCCATCATTCAACAAAATTAAATTTCTCAATAAAAACATAGTGTTATCAATAATTTTTTCTCCATATAGCGATCCACTCGGCCGGCCTTGCAGGCTTGGCTTACAAAGCTTGTAAGCAAATACCTACACAACGGATCGCCTATGGGGAAATCATTAGCAACGGAGTTAATGCTGCCCTCTTTTCATAACAGCCGGACAAGGTACCGCGACAGACTATGACGGGAAGAGCGACGTGCTCCTTACCTAGCAGGTAAGGAGCAGAGAACAAAGGGTCTAGCGGAACAGCGACTCACTGGAGAGTCCGTTGCGCTCCAGAATTTCACGCAGGCGCTTAAGTGCTTCGACCTGGATCTGCCGAACCCGCTCACGCGTTAAGCCAATTTCCTGGCCAACCTCCTCCAGCGTGCAGCTTTCATGGCCCCGCAGACCAAAGCGTCGAATAACCACTTCCCGCTGTTTCTCGGTCAAGTCGGAAAGCCATTGATCGATGCTCTCGGATAGATCGTCGTCAAGCAACAGCTCGCACGGATCGCTTGGCCGGTCATCCGTCAGAGTATCCAGCAACGTCTTGTCAGTGTCAGGGCCTAGCGAGACGTCTACAGAGGTCACCCGCTCGTTCAGCCCCAGCATACGCTTGACCTCAGCAACCGGCTTTTCGAGCAGGTTGGCGATCTCTTCCGGGCTGGGCTCGTGATCGAGTTTCTGAGTGAGCTCGCGTGCGGCACGCAAGTACACGTTCAGCTCCTTGACCACATGAATCGGCAAACGAATGGTCCGAGTCTGATTCATAATCGCCCGCTCGATCGTTTGCCTGATCCACCAGGTGGCGTAGGTCGAGAAGCGGAAACCGCGCTCTGGATCGAACTTCTCGACCGCGCGAATCAGGCCGAGATTGCCTTCCTCCACCAGATCCAGCAAAGACAGGCCACGATTGACGTAGCGCCGCGCGATCTTCACGACCAGCCGCAGATTACTCTCGATCATGCGCTTGCGCCCGGCCGGATCGCCCTTCTGTGCAAGACGCGCGAAGTGCACTTCCTGCTCGGGCGTCAGCAGCGGGGAAAAACCGATTTCGTTGAGGTAAAGCTGGGTGGCGTCGAGCGCGCGAGTGTAATCGATGAATTTGTGTTGCTTGACCGTTGCGGTCTTGGACTTGGTGCCACCTGAACCGACTCGGGAGATCTCGGCATCCGGATCTACATTCAGAGACGGCTCCATGAGTAGAACAGCATCGTCTACGTCAAACTCCGGCACTTCTTTTTTGAGAGCCATTATTGTTTTCCTGTTCTGAGTTCGACAACAGGCTTGGGCGGCACGCGTTCCCTGGCATCGCTCAAGCCCCTCCTAGGGCCGGAACAGGTTGAATCAAATCATCGCTTTGGCAGGTATTGCAGCGGATCTACAGGCTTGCCTTGGCGGCGAATCTCAAAGTGCAGTTTCACCCGGTCGGTTCCAGTCGATCCCATCTCGGCAATGGTCTGCCCAGCTTTGACTTGTTGACCCTCCTGAACCAGCAGCCTGCGGTTGTGGCCGTAGGCACTTACATAGGTATCGCTGTGCTTGATGATCACAAGTTCGCCGTAACCCCGTAA
>CETJ01009989.1_pt1 | contig 30198 bp, 28 predicted proteins | sample 531341 | NCBI WGS metagenome assembly CETJ01 (sample SAMEA2622677, study PRJEB7988) | marine metagenome | isolation source: saline water (ENVO:00002010), including | reverse complement strand
ATGATCAAGGAGCGCTTCCCCAGCGAGAAGGAGCAGATGGCGATCTATCGCGAACAGCTGCAGGCCTTCCACCCGCTGCCAGTGACCATGCGCAGCCTCGACGTTGGCGGAGACAAGAGCCTGCCGTACTTCCCGATCAAGGAAGAAAACCCCTTCCTTGGATGGCGCGGGATTCGCGTCACCCTCGATCATCCGGAAATCTTTCTGCTGCAGACCCGCGCCATGCTCAAGGCCAGCGCCGGGCTGAACAACCTGCGCATTCTGCTGCCCATGATCTCCGGCACCCGCGAGCTGGAAGAGGCGCTGCACCTGATCCATCGTGCCTGGGGCGAGGTGCGCGATGAAGGTACCGACGTCGAAATGCCGCCGGTGGGCGTCATGATCGAGGTGCCAGCGGCTGTCTACCTGACCCGTGAGCTGGCGCGTCAGGTGGACTTCCTCTCGGTGGGCTCCAACGACCTGACTCAGTATCTGCTGGCGGTGGACCGCAACAATCCACGAGTTGCCGATCTTTACGATTACCTGCATCCCGCCGTGCTCGAAGCGCTGCAGCGGGTCGTTCGCGAGGCCCACGAAGAAGGCAAGCCGGTCAGCATTTGTGGTGAGATGGCCGGCGACCCCGGTGCCGCCATTCTGCTGCTGGCGATGGGTTTCGACAGCCTGTCGATGAACGCCACCAACCTGCCAAAGGTGAAGTGGATGCTGCGTCAGATCAGTTCGGTCACGGCGCGTGAGCTGTTGGCCAAGGTGATGAAGATGGATAGCCCGCAGGTCATCCACGCCACCGTGCAGCTGACGCTGCGCAATCTCGGGCTGGATCGCATGGTTAATCCATCTGCCGCGATCTAACCCGACACCTTTGCGGGCTCAGTTGTCGTCGGCGGCAGATCTATCTCTGTTTCACCGGTCACACCCTTCGCGTCGAAACGGCGCTCGGTCATGCTCATGGAACCGTCCGCGCGGCGGACCAATAGGGTGATGGCGCGGGTGCCGTAGTCCGGGCTGGCGATGAAGGCGCTCGACAGCAGCTTCTCCATCTCATGCGAGATGCCGGTAGTGGGCAGTTCGGCATCCGCGGCGGGTCGTGAGTCACTCATGAACTCTAGCAACCGGTCGCGCTCCGGCGCACCGAGGCAGGCCTCTAGCGCCGATCGAGTGCTCAGCAGCTTTGGCCAGGGCGTATCCAGCGCTGCATTGGACAGACCGTACACGCCCGGCGATAGAGCGCGGGGCGTTGCTTCCTTTGAATTGAGATACCAGAGCTCGGTGAGATTCCCGACCAGCAGGTTGAAGCCGGAATACTGACCGAGATTGCCGGTCAGCTCCTGCAGATAGTGCGCCGGCGATTGCCCGCCCCGCAGGAAGCGTTCGGGCAGCTCGCCTCGCGAGCGCTCGCCAAGAGGGGTGCCAGGCGCACGAATATTGGTCAGCGCAGCGAAGCGTCCATCCGTGGTTACACCCATCCAAGTGCCGCCTGCCTGCAGGTCGCGACCGGCTACGACCTGCGGCGCGTCGTGCCAATGCCCCAACGGCAGACTGGGGCGCGCATGAAATTCGTCACGGTTGGCGGCGACGATCAACGGCTGTGCATGGCCGGGGCGCCAGGCGAATACGATCAAGCACATGAAAAACCGGACTCAGTAGCAAGGACGCGTCGAGGCTAGACGAAAACGCAGCGCCCACGCCACATCGGCAGGACGCTGGTTACATTTCAGAGGATTGCCGCGTTCCGCCCCGCCGGCGTTTTTCCGCTAACATGCCGCTTTGTTTTTCAAGGTGGCTCGATGGAGTTCGCGCTTTATCTGCTTCTCGGCGGATTCGCTGGTGTACTGGCAGGGCTGTTCGGTGTCGGTGGTGGCCTGATCATCGTTCCGGTGCTGGTGTTCAGCTTTACAGCGCAGGGGTTCGACCCACAGATCCTTACCCATCTGGCCGTCGGCACCTCGCTGGCAACCATCGTCTTTACCTCGATGAACTCGATTCTGACGCACCATCGCAAAGGCGCCGTGCAGTGGCCGGTGGTGCTCTGGATGACGCTCGGCATTCTGCTCGGTGCGGCGCTGGGAAGCCTGACGGCGGCGTCGATTCAAGGCCCGCTGCTGCAGAAGATCATCGGTTTGTTCGCCATCGCCATGGCGGTGCAGATGGGTTTTTCACTGCAGCCAAAGGCCAGTGCCGGTGTACCGGGCCGGCCAGTGCTGGCCGTTGCAGGCGCAGTCATCGGGTGGGCATCGGCCATCTTCGGGATCGGCGGCGGTTCGTTGACCGTACCCTTCCTCAGCTGGCGCAGCGTACCGATGCAGCAGGCAGTGGGCACCTCGGCAGCTTGCGGTTTGCCGATTGCCATCGCCGGTGCATTGAGCTTCGCGGTTGTTGGCTGGCAGGATGCGCATCTGCCTGACTGGAGCGTCGGCTACGTCTATTTGCCAGCGCTGGTCGGCGTCGCCATCACCAGCATGTTCTTTGCCCGTGTCGGCGCTAATCTGGCGCATCGATTGTCCGCTTCAATGCTGCGGCGCCTGTTCGCGCTGCTGCTGTTGGGCGTAGGTATCAATTTCTTGATCTGAGGAAAATCCGGATGCTGCCTTATCCGCAGATAGACCCTGTGGCCGTGTCGCTTGGCCCGCTGCAAATTCACTGGTATGGCCTGATGTACCTGATCGGCATCGGCGGTGCCTGGCTGCTGGCATCGCGTCGGCTGCACCGCTTCGATCCCACTTGGGACAAGGACAAGCTTTCCGACCTGGTGTTCTGGGTGGCCATGGGCGTGATCGTCGGTGGGCGGCTGGGCTATGTGCTGTTCTACGATCTGGCGTCCTATATCAACGATCCGACGCTGATCCTCCAGGTCTGGAAGGGTGGCATGTCGTTTCACGGTGGTCTGCTGGGCGTGCTGCTGTGTACCTGGATCTTTGCGCGGCGCAACGGCAAGAAGTTTTTCGAGCTGATGGACTTTATTGCCCCCTTTGTACCCATTGGGCTGGGCGCCGGGCGCATCGGTAACTTCATCAACGCCGAACTCTGGGGCAAGGCGACCGATGTGCCCTGGGCGATGGTCTTCCCGACCGATCCGCAACAGCTGGCGCGGCACCCGTCGCAGCTCTACCAGTTCGCCCTGGAAGGCGTGGCCCTGTTCGTCATTCTCTGGCTCTATTCGAGCAAACCGCGGCCGACCATGGCGGTGTCCGGCCTGTTCGCCGTGTGCTACGGCATCTTCCGCTTCATTGTCGAATTCGTTCGCGTACCCGACGCCCAGCTCGGTTACCTGGCGTTTGGCTGGCTGACCATGGGGCAGGTGCTGTGCATCCCTATGATCCTGATCGGTCTTGGCATGATTGCCTGGGGCTACCGTCACGAGCCGGTGAAGGCGGTCGCCTGATCTCACACCGTCCGGCTTCGTCGCCAAAAGGGCGACAAGCCGGACGTCGGCTTTTACTATTTGCAGCATTCCTTTCACCGCGCCCCGGCGCCCGCTTCGAGCCCATCGATGAAACAGTATCTCGACCTGATGCGCCATGTGCGCGAGCACGGCACCTTCAAGAGCGATCGCACCGGTACTGGCACCTACAGCGTGTTTGGTCATCAGATGCGCTTCGACCTGGCGGACGGTTTCCCGCTGGTGACGACCAAGAAGTGCCACCTGAAATCGATCATTCACGAACTGCTGTGGTTTCTTCAGGGCGATACCAATATCAAGTACCTGCAGGACAATGGGGTGCGGATCTGGGACGAGTGGGCCGACGAGAACGGTGAGCTCGGCCCGGTCTACGGCTACCAGTGGCGCAATTGGCCGGCGCCCAACGGCGAGTCGGTCGACCAGATCAGCAAGCTGGTGGAGATGATCAAGAAAAACCCGGATTCGCGGCGGCTGATGGTGTCAGCCTGGAACCCGGCGCTGGTCGATCAGATGGCCCTACCGCCATGCCATGCGCTGTTCCAGTTCTATGTGGCGGACGGCAAGCTCAGCTGCCAGCTCTACCAGCGCTCGGCTGACATCTTCCTCGGAGTGCCCTTCAACATCGCCAGCTACGCATTGCTGACGCTGATGGTGGCGCAGGTGTGCGACCTGCAACCCGGTGAATTCATCTGGAGCGGTGGTGATTGCCACCTCTATGCCAATCACCTGGAGCAGGCCGACCTGCAGTTGACCCGCGAGCCGCTGCCGCTACCGACCATGAAGCTCAACCCCGAGGTAAAGGACCTGTTCGCCTTCCGCTTCGAGGACTTCGAACTGGTCGGCTACGAAGCCCATCCGCACATCAAGGCCTCGGTTGCCGTCTGAGACGCCCTTGCTTTATTGCTCGCCCAGGTAGCGTGCCTGCATGTCCGGCCAGCGCGGGCTGTTGGTGATATCCAGAATCGCTTGGCTCAGCCGCTCCCGGTACGGGCTGCCAGCGCGCACGGCAAAGGCATAGGATTGATCTTCAAAGGTACCCGGCAGCAGCCGTAAGCCCTCGCCCTGCCGCTCGGTGTTTCGGTACTGAAGGATCGGCTGGTCGTAGACGACAGCGTCGGCTTCGCCATCGATCACGGCTTGAATCGCCTGACTGAGGTCGGAAAAGGCGGTGGTGCGTACGCGGTGGTGCTGTAAATAGTCGGAGCTGACGGTGCCGTCTACCGTTGCTACGTGAGCGCCGCGCAGATCGTCCGGCCCTTGCAGCCCGCTTTTCAGGCTGCCAACCGTCAAGGTGCTGGTCACGGCCGCAGTGAAGGTCGACACCATGATCAATGCAGCGAACATCCAGACAATGGCGATCAGGCGACCGCCGAGCGTAACCGGCGCCTTGTCACCATAGCCGACGGTGGTCATGGTGACCGCTGCCCACCAGAAGCTGTTGCCAAGCCCCTCTACCGAACTGCCGCCGAACTGCTCGCGGTTGCGCCGGCGCTCGAACAGCCAGAGCAGCGCGCCGACCAGCAGCAATAACGCGCCCAGGCCCAGCACCAGGCTCGCGAATTGCCAGGAAAACAAGGCTCGAACGGCGCCCCAGCCACTGCCCTGCTGGGCTGGCGGAACGCCGATTGCCAGCCCCGTGCGGTAGAACGGGTGGGTGAAATCCACCAGCGCCTCGCGCTCGGCGGTCATGGTCAGCGCGCCGACCACCACATCCAACTGATCCTGCTGCAGTCCTGGCAGCAGCTGATCGAACGCCATGGGCTGCAATTCGTAGCGATATCCGGCCTGCTCAGCGATGGTTTGCCACAGATCGATACTGATGCCGCTCCAGCGGCCATCGGCCTCCTGAATGACGAAGGGCGGCACCTCTGTGATGCCCACACGCAACACCTCGCCTTGTGACTGGGCAGTGGCCTGCTGGCTCAATAGGGCGAACAGCAAAACGATCAGAAACCTCGGCACATGACTTTCCTCGTTGTCGTTATGCGCCAAGGGTAGCAAAGCTGGGCGTGAGGACTGCGGCGCCTTCGGTCCAGGAAAGTCGCCAGAGTGCCATCTGCGTTGTATAGACTCCGGTGAAACCATGATCAGAGGACGGAGCATGCGACGGGTCGTATTCAATCAAAAGGGCGGTGTCGGCAAGTCCAGCATTGCCTGCAACCTGGCTGCAGTCAGCGCAGCGCAAGGCTATCGCACGCTGCTGATCGACCTGGACGCGCAGGCCAATTCCAGCCATTACCTCACCGGCCTGACCGGCGACGAATTGCCAACGGGGATCGCCGACTACTTCAAGCAGATCCTGGCGGGAGGGCCCGCAGGGAAAAAGGCTCGCCCACCGATCACCGAAACCCGCTTCGAAAACCTGCACCTGATTACCGCCACCGCCGAATTGGCCGATCTGCAGCCCAAGCTCGAAGCCAAGCACAAGATCAACAAGCTGCGAAAGCTGCTGGAAAGCCTCTCTGAAGAGTACGAGCGCATCTATCTGGACACGCCGCCGGCGCTGAACTTCTTTACCCTGTCGGCCCTGATAGCTGCGGACCGCTGCCTGATACCGTTCGACTGCGACAGCTTTTCCCGGCAGGCGCTGTACAGCCTGCTCGAGGAAATCGAGGAACTGCAGGAAGACCACAATGAAGCGCTGCGAGTCGAAGGTATCGTCGTCAACCAATTCCAGCCGCGCGCGGCCTTGCCGCAGCAGATGATCGACGAACTGCTGGCCGAGGGGCTACCCGTACTACCGGTGCACCTGATGAGTTCGGTGCGCATGCGTGAGTCGCATCAGGTCTGCACGCCGCTGATCCACCTCGACCCTCGACACAAGCTGACGCAGCAGTTCATCGAGTTGCACGCATACCTGGAAAACGCGGGCTGACCGAATTTCACGGACCGCTTTTTCGCGCCCTCGATGCAGCGGCCGAGGCGCGTCGCTCGTGTTTGTAGCGCTAAATGTCGCAAGGTTTAGTGCAGGCGCAACCGCAGCGCCCGGAAGGACGGTTCCGTCAGAACTGTCCGCTCGCAAAATCTATTGGCCCGCCCGGGTGTCAGTGAGCGATCAGCACGTCGCAGGGGGGCTGGTCGAGATATTCTCGTGTAAGGCTGCCGAGCAGCGCTTCGCTCATCGTGCCACGGCTGTGGCTGCCCAGTGCCAGGAGTTGTGGTTGCACCGCCGCAATGGCCGAGTCTAGACAATTGTTGCGCTCACCGTACCGTAAGCTCGATTGCAACTGGGCACCGGTATCGGCCAAGTGCCGGCGAAGATCCGCGACAAGCTGGTCGAACAGTTCGTGCTGCAGCGTCAGCTCGGCTGATTCCGGCGGGCACAGTTCCGATGACTCATAGATATTCAGTGCGGTGAGAGCACTCCCGGCGGGCATCAACTGCCACGCCGACTGCAGTGCGCGACTGGCGCAGTCGGAGTAATCCAGCGCAGCCAGCGCGCGTGGGTAGGGGGCTGCCGGCGTGACCGCCAACAGTAGCGGCGCGGGGCAGCGCTGCAGGACCTGCTCCAGCGTGGTGCCGGCGAAGCCTTGCGGCGAATGCCGGTGGTGGCGGCCCATTATCAGCAAGTCAATTTCCAGCCCGGCGGCTTGGGTAAGAATTTCCTCGGCTGCGCGACCCTCGCGGATCCAGGGCTGCAGCTGAGCAAGGCCGTGGCGTTCAAGCCTTGTGTGCAGATAAACCTGTGCATGCTGCTGCTCCTTCGCGTCCGGCTGGCCTGTCAGAACGTGCAGCACGCTCAGTCGTGCTCCGGTTTGCTGCGCCAACTGCGCCGCGCGGCTCAAGGCCAGGTCGGCCTCGGGGCTGAGATCGTGGGCGACAAGAATATGCTGAACCATGGCGGCCTCGGGGTTTGCTGAGCGAAATGGCTGCAGTATGCCGGGCAGATCCAGGCGTTGTCCTGATCAGGAGCAGGTGTCCTCTGTGTGCCCAGAAAAGAGGCTGGCCGCCGCTTTGATCTGGAACGCTTTTTTCATCGGGCTGCTGACGCTATGCTGGCGGCCATTCATGCAGGAGCGAGTGATGAGCAAGGTCAGTGTGCTGGTGGTGGATGACGCACCCTTCATTCGGGATTTGATCAAGAAAGGGTTGCGTAGCCACTTCCCCGGGATTCGTATCGAGGACGCTGTGAACGGGCGTAAGGCCCAGCAGATGCTCGATCGCGATTCTTTCGACCTGATCCTCTGCGATTGGGAAATGCCGGAAATGTCCGGCCTTGAACTGCTCACCTGGTGCCGCGCTCAGGAAAAGCTCAAAACCACCCCGTTCATCATGGTCACCAGCCGTGGCGACAAGGAAAACGTGGTGCAGGCGATCCAGTCCGGTGTGTCCGATTTCATTGGCAAGCCATTCTCCAACGAACAATTGACCACCAAGGTTCGCAAGGCGCTCGGAAGGGCCGGCAAGCTCGACGCGTTGGCTGCCAGCGCACCGGCACGGCCGACCAACACCGGCATGGCCAACGATTCCCTGGCTGCGTTGACGGGCGGTAAGGCTGAAGTCATCAAACCGGCATCCGCTGCGGAGGCTGTGTCACCGGCGCCCGGTTTCGCCGCGCCGCTCGTGCAGCCGGGCGCAGCCAAACCAACAGCAGCCAGTGGCGGTCGCGGCCAAGGCCAGCTGCGCCTAGCGAGCGGGACGCTTGCGTGCGTCATCAAGGCCCTCAGCCTCAAAGAGGGGCTGCTGGTGGTCAGGCGCGGCGAGACGCTGCCGCAGGTGCTGGAAAGCGCAGTGCTCGATCTGGAGCAGGGCGAAGGCGGGGAGGTGGCACGCCTCAATGGCTATCTACACGCGGTGGCGGCGCTGGAGCCCAAGCCGGACAGTGAATGGCTGCAATTGACCTTTCGCTTCGTCGATCGCGATCCGCAAAAGCTCGATTACCTGTCCCGGCTGATCGCTCGGGGCACCGCTCAGCGTCACTTCGTGCCGGGCGCTTAAGGACCGCCGAGGCGGTTGAGAATGCGAGCAGTGCGACCGACTGTCCGGAAAACCCAGGGATGCGATGAACCATTTCACAGGCTGAAAGTCGGCGGCTCGCGCTTACACCGCTGCGCTGTTAGTCTGCAGCGCTCTGACACATAACCACATGAAGTCTGCCGTTATGTTGGGGCGCACCTTTCTTGCTCTTGGGTTGTTCTGGCTGGCCATGCCTGCCTCGGCCCTCACCATCTACAAGTACACCGACGCCAACGGCGTGGTCACCTACAGCGACCAGGCTGCCCCAGGTGCGCGCGTGTTCACCTTCAGTGATCGAATGGTCGAGAAGCTCGACACCCAGGTGAAGCTGGAAACCCGCAAGCACGCCGGCGGCGAAACCCTCGTGGTGCGCAACGACCTGTTCGCCCCGGTCGATGTGGAGCTCAAACTGACGGGCGTGCAGAACGCCGTCGGCGCGCCGGACAAGCCAATCCGCTGGGTGCTGCCGCCGCGCAGCCAGATTCGCTTGGCGACCCTGGCTCCGCTGGACCCGAGCAAACCGCTGAAATACACTCCCAAGCTGCGCCACGCGCTGGGCGATCCTCGTCTGCTACCCAAGCCCTACAAGTATCCGCTGCCCTGGCGCGGCGGCCCGTTCCGCCTGACTCAGGGCGCCAACGGCAAGTACAGCCACTTCACTCCGAAAGGCCGCTATGCGGCCGATATCGCCATGCCCGAGGGCACGCCGATCATCGCGGCGCGGGGCGGCATGGTGGTCAAGATCGAGAACGCCCAGAGCGGACGAGGCAACAACCCGGCCGGTAACTTCGTCCGTGTGCTGCATGATGACGGCACCATGGGCGTCTACCTGCACCTGATGAAAGGCTCGGTCAGTGTCGGCGAAGGTCAGCGCATTCAAGCCGGTAGCCTGTTGGCGCGCTCGGGCAATACCGGCAACAGCACCGGCCCGCATCTGCATTTCGTGGTCCAGCGCAACGTCGGCCTGGCGGTTGAGTCGATTCCCTTCGACTTCGCCCAGCCGGTCAACAGCCTGCCGAATTTCGCGGTTGGTGGGGACTAAGGGTAGCTGCAGGCCCCTAGTCATGGGTTGAAAGCAAAAGCCCGACGCTAGCGCTCGAACCGCAGCTGAAAGCCAGCTGGCTTATTCCTGCTTCAACACCTTCGCCAACACGATCTTCGGGCCGCGCATTTTCTTAACCACGATCTGCAAATCGTCCACCAGCAACTCTTCGTTTTCTTCCGGGACGCGCTTGAGTGTTTCGTAGATCAGCCCTGCCAGGGTATCGGCCTCGATATGGTCCAGGTCGATGCCGAGCAGGCGCTCGAGCTTGAATAGCGGGGTGTCGCCGCGCACCAGCAATTTGCCAGGCTGATAGGCGAGGATGCCGCGCTCGGTCTTGCGGTGCTCGTCCTGAATGTCGCCCACCAGGACTTCCAGCACGTCCTCCATGGTCAGGAAGCCCACCACCTTGTGGTCGCCTTCTTCAACCAGCACGAAGTGCGCTCCGCCTTGGCGGAATTGTTCCAGCAGCACGTTGAGCGGCAGATAGCGCGGCACGCGTTCCAGGGGTCGCAGTATGTCGCTGAGCACGAAGTGCTGGGCCAACTGGTCGTCGCTGGCTAACGCCAGCAGCAAGTCCTTGATGTGCAGCAGGCCGATGTAGTCACCCTGCTCGCTGTCATACACCGGGTAACGGCTGTACTTGTGGCGGCGGATCACGTCGAGGATTTCTGCCAGCGAGGCACTGTGTTCCAGCTGAACCAGGTCCTCCCGGGAGTTGGCCCAGTCCGCCACCTCCAACTCACTCATCTCGACTGCCGAGGCGAGCACTTTGATGTCCTGGTTGGCCGGGTCCAGGGCCCGGTTCGAATGCAGGATCAGCTTCAGCTCTTCGCGGCTGTAGTGGTGTTCATGATGACTGCCGGGCTCACCCTGGCCGGCTACCCGCAGAATCGCGTTGGCGCTGGCGTTGAGCAGGTAGATGGCGGGGTACATCGCCCAGTAGAACAGATACAGCGGTGCGGCCGTCCACAGCGAGAGAAGCTCGGGCTTACGGATAGCCCAGGACTTGGGCGCCAGCTCACCGATGACGATATGCAGATAGGAAATGATGAAAAACGCCGTGAAAAAGGCGATGCCATGCACGACCGCCGGGGACTGGATGCCAACGGCAGCCATGACCGGCTCCAGCAGGTGGGCGAAAGCCGGCTCACCGACCCAGCCGAGGCCCAGTGAGGCGAGGGTGATACCCAGCTGGCAGGCCGAGAGGTAGGCATCCAGCTGACTGTGTACCTTGCGCAGGATGTGCCCGCGCCAGCCGTGCTGCTTGGCGATCGCCTCGACCTTGGTGGCGCGCAGCTTGACCATGGCGAACTCCGCCGCCACGAAGAAGCCGTTGAGCAGGACCAGGAAAAGTGCAAACAGAATCATGCCGAAGTCGGCGAAATAGGATGACGCGGCGTAACTAGCGGGGGAAGGGTCCATTAGGGTGTCGGGTAGTCGAAGACGGCCCAAGGATGGGGCCGGCCTGGGGTTATTTCAAGGCGCCGTTGGGTGTCAGGTTCCGGCCGGCTGTGCAGCGGTCACTGCACCGTAGCCTGGCTCAACGGGAAGTGACAGGTAAAGGTGCTGCCCTTACCGGGCGTGCTGTTGATGTCCAGACGGCCTTGATGCCGCAGCAAGACGTGCTTGACGATCGCCAGACCGAGGCCGGTGCCGCCGGTGTTGCTGGCGCGGCTGGAATCGACTCGGTAGAAACGTTCGGTCAGGCGCGGCAGATGCTTGGGTTCGATGCCGATGCCGGAATCCTGCACCGCCAGGTGGGCGCCATGTTCGTTGCACCACCAGCGGATATGCACTTCGCCATGGTCTGGGGTGTATTTCACCGCATTGAACACCAGGTTGGAGAAGGCGCTGCGCAGTTCGCTCTCGCTGCCCTTGAGCAGCAGGGTTGGGTCTGCTTCCAGAGATATCCGATGGTTGCGCTCGGCGGACAGTGCCTGGGCGTCACCCTTGATCGATTGCAGCAATGTCGCGACGGCTACCGGCTGTGAGTTGGTCGGTGGATTCGTCGCCTCCAGCTTGGCAAGCAGCAACAGGTCGTTGAGCAGGTGCTGCATGCGCCCAGCCTGCTGATTCATCTGATTCAGCGCACGCGGCCAGCGGGCCGGCATTTCGTCGGTGTGTTCGAGCATCGTTTCCAGATAGCCGGCGATCACCGTCAACGGCGTACGCAGCTCGTGGGATACGTTGGCCACGAAGTCCTTGCGCATTTGCTCCAGCAGATGCAACCGGGTGATGTCGCGCACCACCATCAGGTGCTCGCTGTTGCCGTAGCGGGTGATGGTGACCTGCAGCCAGAGCCTGTCGTTGACGGGGGAGGACAGCTCCAGTGGCTCCTCGTGGCGTCCTTTTTCGAAGTATTCCTTGAAGCTTGGGTGGCGCACCAGGTTGGTCACCGGATGACCGGTATCCTGCGGCTTCTTCAGGCCCAGCAGGCGCTCGGCAGCAGGGTTCCACCACTCCAGATTACCGTCGCTGTCGAGCATGATCACTGCATCCCTGAGTGCAGTGGTAGAGCCCTGCACCCGGTCGATCACCGACTGCAACTGGGCGCGCAGACGCAGGTCGCGGCGCTGGAGCTGGTACAGGTTGTCGAAGATTTCACCCCAGATGCCATGGCTGTCTGGCGGCGGCTGGTCGGTCTGATCGCTCTTCAGCCACAGCAGCAAACGGCGGATCTGGCGCAGGGTCCATGCCAGGTAGCCGGTGAGGCCGATGACCAGCGCCCAGGCATATTCGCCTGAGACCAGGCCCACCAGCAGGCATCCAGCCAATATCAACAGCAGGCGGCGCACCAGGGCGCCTTGCCAGTCTTGATTCACCGCTAACGCTCCTTGAGGCAGCTTGTGGCCGGCCGGAATGAATCTACAACGCCAGCGAATGCCCGGCGGTTGCGGCTTGTTCAGCTCTTGGTGGAGAAACGGTATCCGGTGCCACGCACGGTTTGCACCAGGTTTTCATAGGTCTCGCCCAATGCTTTGCGCAGGCGACGGATATGCACGTCCACGGTGCGCTCCTCGACGTACACATTGCCGCCCCAGACCTGGTCGAGCAACTGTCCGCGGGTATAGGCACGTTCCTGGTGGGTCATGAAGAACTGCAACAGACGGTACTCGGTCGGGCCCATGTCTGCCGGCGTGCCATCGATGGTTACCCGGTGGCTGATGGGGTCCAGCAACAGACCGCCGATCTCGATAGGCGTTTCGTTGTCGCTGGTGCCTGCGCGGCGCAGCACGGCCTTCAGGCGCGCAACCAGCTCACGTGGCGAAAAGGGCTTGGTGATGTAGTCGTCGGCGCCCACTTCCAGGCCCTGGATCTTGTTGTCCTCGGCGTCCTTGGCGGTAAGCATGATGATCGGTGTGTTGGCCGTCATCTCGTCCCGCTTGAGGCGTCGTGCCAGCTCGATGCCCGAGGTGCCTGGCAGCATCCAGTCGAGCAGGATCAGGTCCGGTTGGCGGTCGATGATCAGCGCATGCGCCTGCTGGATGTTTTCCGCTTCAAGGCATTCGTAGCCGGCCATCTCCAGCGCTACCACGATCATTTCCCGAATCGGCGCTTCGTCATCGACGATCAGTATGCATTTGCCGTTCATGTCCGCTCTCGGTCCGTTTTATTGTCGCTCGGCATTAGATAACGGAAATGTTGCAGCCATGTGACAGGAAGTGACTCGCTGCAACAGGGGCTGGTGCCCGACCCGCTCTAGCAGATGGTTTCGAGGCGGCGGCCTTCGGTCAGCTGCGTGTTGCGACGGCTAGGCCGCTCTCGTCGCGTAGTCGAGCATGATCCCCACAAGAATCGCCAGCCCCGCCCAATGGTTGTGCAGAAAAGCCTGGAAGCAGACCTGTGGCTTGCGCGAGCGTGTTTTCCAGAACTCCCAGGCGAAACAGGCGGCTGCGATAGTCAGCCCGAAGTGAAACCACTGCCCGAGCTCGAAGCGCAGGCCGGCGAGAATCAGGCAGAACAGGGCGAGGCCCTGCAGCGTGGCGATGATGACCCGATCAGCTTCGCCAAAGAGGATTGCGGTGGATTTGATGCCGATCTTCAGGTCGTCCTCGCGGTCGGCCATGGCGTAGTAGGTGTCGTAGCCCACTGTCCACAACACGTTGGCGATGAACAGTAACCAGGCTTCCGGCGGCAGCTCGCCTCGCTCAGCCGTAAAGGCCATCAGCATGCCCCAGGAAAAGGCTGCGCCGAGCACGACCTGCGGGTAGTAGGTGTAGCGCTTCATGAAGGGGTAGAGCGACGCGACACCGAGCGCGCCGAAAGACAGGAAGATGGTCGCTGTATTGGTCAGCAGAACCAGGCCGAAACTCAGTGCGACGAGAACGGCAAACAGGATCCAGGCTTCCTTCGAGGTGACCCTGCCCGTCGCCAGCGGACGGCCCTTGGTGCGGCTGACGTGTCCGTCCAGATTGCGGTCGGCGAAGTCATTGATCACGCATCCGGCGGCGCGCATGAGGATGACGCCGAGTACGAAAATCGCGATGTTCTTCGCGCTGGGCGAACCCTCACCGGCGATCCACAGCGCCCAGAGCGTGGGCCACAGCAGCAGATAGGTTCCAATCGGGCGATCCAGTCGCATCAGCTGGATAAAGTCCCAGGCGCGCGGATGAAGGCGATTGCTCGATTGCAGAAGCTTTTGATACATCAGCAGGGCTCCGATCGGTGAGGCGGTTGCGGGGCAGTGTGTGCCGGGATCAGGTCGTGATCCGTGCGGCCTGCCACAGGGCCGGCAGAAACACTTCAGCGACCAGCACACGCAGGTCGCCCTGACTGAAACAGGAGCGGCGCGCCCACAGCTGGGACTGGCGCACATCCTGCGGCAACCAGGCAGCCGGATAGCGGCGGGCTTGCAGCGGTCCGCGGCTGAACGCCGGATCACTGAACAGCAGTTCGCCGAGTGAGCGGCTGCCCAGGTGTGGCAAGTCCAGCCCGGACCGTTGCAGCGCGTGGCGGGCGGCGACGCTGCGGGCGAATACCCAGGGCTCGTGGTGGCCGCGCAGGTAGACCTCGCGCACCCAGCCCTCACTGCCCTCAGCCACGTCCAATGCGGCGCACTCATCGGCGCGCATGACCTGCCAACCTTCATTCAGCGGTTCGACGCTGAAGGCACCGTTGGCGAGGTCGGTCAGGCGATGGGTGAGCGATCCCCGGTCGACGTAAAGCCAGTCGTGCAGATCAGGGGCGGGCGGGGCGGAAAGATGGTCGGCAGGCAGCCAGGCTTGAGAATCGGGCACGGGCGATAACGGGCAGCAGAAAGAAGCGGCGAGTCTAGCATGGGGGCTGTCAAGCGGCTTCAAGGCGTAGGGTTTGCCTTGAGACGGCCAGCGCTTAACGCGGTGAGATGAGGGGGCAGCGGAAAAATACGCGCTGTTATTTGCAGTGTCGCGGTTTGAGCGCATGTCGCAGTTCACGGGCGGCGCGAGCCCCGCCTTGCGGCCTGTGCCGCAGGCGGGGCCTGGTGCGAACCGAGTCCTTGGGACCGGGTTAGCTCTGCTGGAACAGGCTCCGCAGGATTTGCGCAAGCTCGGTGATGTTTTTCTGAACGCCTGGCGTGAACTGATCACCCATGGCGTATGGGCGCCACTCTTCTTCAGCCATCTCGGTCTGGCGATCCAGTTCCTTCTCCATCACGTCCAGACGCTGCTGAGCTTTCTGAAGGTTAGGCTTGTTGACGGTCATGCCATCCATGCGTTCCAGCGCCTGAACAAGATCCTCGACGGTTTCCTGCAAGTCATCGACCTGATTCGCCACGTCGGCGCTGTCGATTTCCTGCATTTCCTGGCTTTTCGCCCCGCCAAGCATTTTGGCCACTTCATCGAGATTGCTGGCAAGCTCGTTGACCTGCTGAGTCACGCTGACCTTGTAGTCATCACCCGTGATCCAGGTCGACCAATCGTCGTCAGTACGCTCGGCTTTCTCGTCCAGGCGATGCTCCATCTGCTGATTGAGCTTTTGCTCCATCTTGTCCAGCTGGGAGTCGCTCTGCTGCCAGTTGGCTACGCCCATGGAGACACCGGAATGGCGCAGCGAACCGATCAGGTCGGCAACGTTTTCGCGCACATCGTCAACGGCATCAACGACATTATGGCCAACTCGAATGGAGGCGCCTGCCTGCTGAGTCTGCATGCTCTTTTGCGTCTCTTGAGCGGCGGCGGGCAGCGCCAGGCTGGCGGCCATCAGGGCAGTGGCGAGTGCTAGTGGCTTCTTATTCAATGCGTTCATTGTTCGTTCCTCACAGGTAGTGGTCGGGGTTCTGCTGGGCAATCACGGGGTGGCCCTCAGCGCGCCTGATTGCTGCGGCTGGCGAGACAAGCAGTGACTGTTTCGCACGGTTCCTCCTTTGTAAGGGCGCTAAGCCCGGGGCTTCAGGTGCTAGCGCTCGGTTTCGACGTCGACATTTGGAAGCGGCACGGACCGCTCCTTGATTCCAACATCCACGTCCGCATCTTTGACGTCATACTCGGGCATGTTGCCGCCTTGAACATCAACGTCGGGCAACTGGCCGGACTCTTCCTTTTCGATGGTGCAACCGCCTACGCCCAGCATGAGTGCCAAGAGACTGCCGCCGACGGCTAATTTGGTTGATTTGTTCATGCAAGCGTCCTCCGAATGGCTAGCAATGACGCGGGTTCCCCAAGACAGCAACGCCTATGCGCCGCCGTGGCAACGGTTCGTCCGCGCTTACTGAAGTCGACAGGGTGTGGCTTTTACAGTTCAGCGAATTGTTCGGTTTGGCTCGACCGGCTGACAGAGCGGTCTGTCTGGGTTGCCGGCTGTCAGGCGGCGAGGCATGACGCAAACAGCCATGCCAGACGGATCGAGAAGGGGTACTGATCCTCTGCGTTGTTGGAGAGCAGCGATTATGCCCATCCCTCCAGGCGCATGGTCGCGCGCACCAGCCGCTGCTCCTCCTGCTCGATCTCCTTAAGGTTGTCGCGAATGCTGTGAATGTGATCGCGCGCCGCGCGCTGGGCCTGATCGGGCAGGCGCTCGGTGATGGCGTGGAACAGGCGAGAGTGCTGACGATCGATCTGCCGCTTCTGCATCGGCCGGTGATAGAGGTTGTTCACCGAGGCAAACACGGTGGAGAGCATCAGGTCGGTCAACGACTGCAGGGTGTGCACCAGTACCGGGTTATGCGAGGCCTCGCTAACCGCCAGGTGAAAGGCGTGGTCGAGGCGCGCATGCTCGCGCGGGTCGGCCTCCTCGGCGGTGTGCGCGGCGAGCATCTCTTCATAGCGGCGACGCAACAGAACGAAGTCGGCATCGGTGCCGCGCAACGCGGCCAGTCGCGCCGATTCGCCTTCGAGCAGGGCTCGGACTTCGAGCAGATCGTACAGGGTGCGCGGCTGCGAATTGAACAGGTGCATCAGCGGGCTGGCGTCCTGTTCGCCGGACAGCTTGGCGACCTGAGAGCCGCGCCCCTGGGACGTTTCGATAATGCCGCGACCGCGCAGTACGCGCAGCCCTTCGCGCAGGGCCGAACGCGAGATGCCGAGTTTTTCGCACAGGCGACGTTCCGACGGCAGCGTTTGGCCCACCTTGAGCACACCATCGACGATAAGCCGCTCGATACGCTCGGCCACCACGTCCGCCAGCTGGCGACGCTCGGTATTCTCGATCAACATGTTTCGCCTCCGTAACTGGTAGGACCAGTTTGGCGGTAGTCTATCTCACCGAGCCCTGTAGATGCATCAGCCCTTGTTATATGGGACTGCTGGCTGTCTCGGTTGAAAGGTTGCTGAAAGAAACTGGTAGGACCAGTGGTTTTCGAGATAGACGATGAGGGGCTGTCGGGCTAATGATGCGTCAAACCACCGCAGCTGGCCGTGCTGACGGTGAACGAAAGAAGAGCCTGACTGCCATGAATATCCTCTACGACGAACGTGTCGACGGTGAGCTGCCCAAGGTCGACAAGGCGGCGCTGCTGGCCGAACTGCAGGCGCAACTGCCCGGCATGGACATCCTCCATCGCGGCGAAGACCTCAAACCCTACGAGTGCGATGGTCTGTCGGCCTACCGCACCACGCCGATGCTGGTGGTACTGCCCGAGCGCGTGGAGCAGGTTGAAACCCTGCTGAAGATTGCCCACAAGCGTGGCGTGCCGGTGGTGGCGCGTGGCGCCGGCACTGGGCTTTCAGGCGGCGCGCTGCCGCTGGAGCAGGGCATCCTGCTGGTCATGGCACGCTTCAACAAGATTCTCGAGATCGACCCGGCCGGCCGCTTCGCCCGCGTCCAGCCCGGCGTGCGCAACCTGGCGATCTCCCAGGCAGCGGCGCCCTATGAGCTGTATTACGCCCCCGATCCGTCTTCGCAGATTGCCTGTTCCATTGGCGGCAACGTCGCCGAGAACGCCGGCGGCGTGCACTGCCTGAAATACGGCCTGACCGTGCATAACCTGCTGAAGGTGGACATCCTCACCGTTGAAGGCGAGCGCATGGTGCTTGGCTCCGACGCGCTGGATTCGCCGGGCTTCGACCTGCTGGCGCTGTTCACCGGCTCCGAAGGCATGCTCGGTATCGTCACCGAAGTGACGGTCAAACTGCTGCCCAAACCGCAGGTGGCCAAGGTGCTGCTGGCGGCGTTCGATTCGGTCGAGAAGGCCGGTCGCGCGGTGGGCGACATCATCGCCGCCGGCATCATTCCCGGCGGGCTGGAGATGATGGATAACCTGTCGATCCGCGCCGCCGAAGACTTTATCCGTGCCGGCTACCCGGTGGACGCCGAGGCGATTCTGCTCTGCGAACTGGACGGCGTCGAAGCCGATGTGCACGACGACTGTGCCCGCGTGGGCGAAGTGCTCAAGCTGGCCGGCGCCACCGAAGTTCGGCTGGCCAAGGACGAGGCCGAGCGCGTCAAGTTCTGGGCCGGACGCAAGAACGCCTTCCCGGCGGTTGGGCGCATCTCGCCGGACTACTACTGCATGGACGGCACCATTCCGCGCCGCGAGCTGCCGGGCGTGCTCAAGGGCATCAGCGACCTGTCGGACGAATACGGCCTGCGCGTCGCCAACGTGTTCCATGCCGGCGACGGCAACATGCACCCGCTGATCCTCTTCGATGCCAACACCGAAGGTGAGCTGGAGCGCGCCGAGGCGCTGGGCGGCAAGATTCTCGAGCTGTGCGTGAAGGTGGGTGGCTCGATCACCGGCGAGCACGGCGTCGGGCGCGAAAAGATCAATCAGATGTGTTCGCAGTTCAACGCAGACGAGCTGACGCTGTTCCACGCGGTAAAGGCGGCCTTCGACCCCAGCGGTCTGCTCAACCCCGGCAAGAACATCCCGACGCTGCACCGCTGCGCCGAATTTGGCGGTATGCACGTCCACGGCGGGCAGTTGCCCTTCCCTGAACTGGAGCGCTTCTGATGACGGTTTCCTTTGACGACAGCGGGCAGCTGCTCGATCAGGTCAACCAGGCGTTGGCCAGCAACACCCCGCTGCGTATTCACGGTGGCGGCAGCAAGGCGTTTCTCGGTCGCGAAGTCCAGGGCACGCCGCTTGATACCCGCGCCCATCGCGGCATCGTGACCTACGATCCGACCGAACTGGTGATCAGCGTTCGTGCCGGCACGCCGCTGGCCGAACTGGAGGCCGCGCTCGGCGAGGCCAACCAGATGTTGCCGTGCGAACCGCCGCACCTGGGCGAAGGCGCCACCGTCGGCGGGATGATCGCAACCGGTCTATCCGGCCCGCGGCGGCCATGGTCCGGCTCGGTGCGCGACTTCGTGCTGGGCTCGCGGGTCATTACCGGGCACGGCAAGCACCTGCGTTTCGGTGGTGAGGTGATGAAGAACGTGGCCGGTTACGACCTGTCGCGCCTGATGGCCGGCAGCTTTGGTTGCCTTGGCCTGCTCACCGAAGTCTCGCTGAAAGTGCTGCCCAAACCGCGCCTGTCGCGCAGCCTGCGGGTAGAAATGCCGGTCGATCGCGCGCTGCTGAAACTGGCCGAATGGGGCCAGCAGCCGGTGCCGATCACGGCGGCGAGCCATGACGGCCAGGCCCTGCACCTGCGCCTCGAAGGCGGCGAAGGTTCGGTCAATGCTGCTTGCGACCGGATCGGTGGCGAGATGCTGGATGCCGATTATTGGAACCAGCTACGCGAACAGCGCCTGGGCTTCTTCAGTGATGCGCGTTCTTTGTGGCGACTGTCGCTGCCAACCAATACCGGTGAGCTGGCCCTGCCGGGCGAACAGCTGATCGACTGGGCCGGCGCCCAGCGCTGGCTCAAGTCTGATGCCGATGCAGAGGCCATCCGCGCCGTCGTCAGCGAAGTGGGCGGTCATGCCACCTGCTTTACCGCTGGCGCAGCGGCGAACCCGTTCCAGCCGCTGGCCGAACCGCTATTGCGCTATCACCGCCAGTTGAAGGCGGCGCTCGACCCGCAGGGGATCTTCAACCCCGGCCGCATGTATTCCGAGGTCTAGTTCTAACCATGCAAACGAATCTCAGCGAAGCCGCGAAGAAACTGCCCCGTGCCGAGGAAGCCGAAAGCATCCTGCGCTCCTGCGTGCACTGCGGCTTCTGCAACGCCACCTGTCCGACCTATCAGCTGCTTGGCGACGAGCTGGACGGGCCGCGTGGGCGCATCTACCTGATGAAGCAGATGTTCGAGGGCGGTGAAGTCACCGAGGCCACCCAGACCCACCTGGACCGCTGCCTGACCTGCCGCAACTGCGAAACCACCTGCCCCTCCGGCGTGCAGTACCACAACCTGTTGGATATCGGCCGCGACTTCATGGAGCAGCAGGTGCCTCGTTCGGCTGGCGAGCGCCTGCTGCGCACCGGCCTGCGCACGGTGATTCCACGCCCGGGCCTGTTCAAGGCCCTGCTGGGTGCCGGCAATACGCTGCGTCCGCTGATGCCGGCGACACTCAAGGCACACATGCCGCGTCAGGTCACCCCGGCCAAACCGCGGCCGCAGACCGTACATGCGCGTCGCGTGCTGATTCTCGAAGGCTGTGTGCAGCCAAGCCTGTCGCCCAACACCAATGCCGCCACGGCCCGCGTACTCGATCGCCTGGGCATCAGCGTGATAACCGCGCGTGAAGCGGGCTGCTGCGGCGCGGTCGACTATCACCTAAATGCCCAGGAAGCCGGTCTCGACCGCGCCCGTCGCAACATCGACGCCTGGTGGCCAGCCATCGAAGGCGGCGCCGAAGCCATCGTGCAGACCGCCAGCGGTTGCGGAGCCTTCATCAAGGACTACGGCCATCTGCTGCGAAACGACCCGGCCTATGCGACCAAGGCCGCGCGGGTCAGCGCCTTGACCAAGGATCTGGTGGAGGTGATGCGCAGCGCCGAACTGGAGCGGCTGAAGGTCGAGACCGACAAGCGCATGGCCTTTCATTGCCCCTGCACGCTGCAGCACGCACAGAAGCTCGGCGGCGCAGTCGAAGACGTGCTCACCCGCCTCGGCTTCCACCTCACCGCGGTCCCCGACGCGCATCTGTGCTGCGGTTCGGCGGGCAGCTACTCGATCACCCAGCCGGAGATTTCTCACCAGCTGCGCGACAACAAGCTCAACGCGCTGGAAAGCGGCAAACCGGAAGTCATCGTCACCGCCAACATCGGTTGCCAGACGCACCTCGACGGCGCCGGGCGGACCCCGGTGCGGCATTGGATCGAGATCGTCGAAGAGGCGATGCACTAACCCCAAACCCAATCGCGCCGTGACGCACATCGAATCGATCGACAGGAGAGAACATGAAAACCAAAGCCATGCTGACCCAGACCGAAGTGACCGCCATCCTGGCCGCCGCGCGTACCGAAGCGCAGAACAACGGCTGGGCCGTGACCATCGTGGTCGCTGACGACGGCGGCCATCCGCTGGCACTGGAACGTCTGGACGGCTGCGCGCCGATCGCCTCCTACATCGCCACCGAAAAGGCGCGCAGCGCGGCGGTAGGCCGTCGCGAAACCAAGGGCTATGAGGACATGGTCAACGGCGGGCGCAATGCGTTCCTGTCCGCTCCGGTGGTTTGCTCGCTGGAAGGCGGCGTGCCGGTGATCGTCGAGGGCCAGGTGATCGGTTCGGTCGGCGTCTCTGGCGTGACCGCCGCTCAGGATGCACAGGTCGCAAAGGCCGGCGTTGCCGCTGTCGCCAACTGATTCGGGATAGGAGAACAACATGACCGAGCGCGTAACCCTGGGCCGCCTGCAAGTGGCGGCCAACCTGCAACGCTTCATCGAAGACGAAGTTCTACCGGGCACCGGTGTCGAAGCAGCCGCCTTCTGGAAGGGCTTTGACGAGCTGGTGCATGACCTGGCGCCGAAGAACCGCGCCCTGCTGGCCGAGCGCGACCGCCTTCAGGTCGAGCTGGACAACTGGCACCGCAGCAACCCCGGCCCGATCAGCGACATGCCGGCTTACCGCAGCTTCCTCGAGTCCATCGGCTACCTGCAGCCCGAGCCGGGCGAGGTGAAAATCAGCACCAGCAACGTCGACAGCGAAATCGCCACCCAGGCCGGCCCGCAGTTGGTCGTACCGATTGGCAATGCGCGTTATGCGCTGAACGCCGCCAACGCCCGCTGGGGCTCGCTGTATGACGCGCTCTACGGCACCGACGCCATCAGCGAGGAGAACGGCGCGCAGAAGGGGCCGGGCTACAACGAAGTGCGCGGCGCCAAGGTCATCGCCTTCGCGCGCAACTTCCTCGATCAGGCCGCGCCGCTGGTTGAAGGCAGCCATGCCGAGTCGGTCAGCTACCGCGTGCAGGACGGCGGGCTCAAGGTCACCCTGGAAAACGGCAGCGTCACCGGGCTGCAGCAGCCCGCGAAGTTCGTCGGCTATCAGGGCGAGGCCGTCGAACCGACCGCGGTCCTGCTGAAGAACAACGGCCTGCACGTCGAGATCCAGATCGACCCGAACAGCCCCATCGGCCAGACCGATGCCGCTGGCGTCAAGGATCTGCTGGTCGAGGCCGCCGTCACCACCATCATGGACTGCGAGGACTCCACCGCCGCGGTCGATGCCGACGACAAGGTACTGGTCTACCGCAACTGGCTGGGCCTGATGAAAGGCGATCTGGTCGAAGACCTGGAGAAGGGCGGCAAGCGCATCACCCGCCGTCTCAACGAGGATCGCGAATACACCGCGGCCGACGGCTCCAGTCTGAAGCTGCACGGCCGCTCGCTGTTGTTCATCCGCAACGTCGGTCACCTGATGACCAACCCGGCGATCATCGACGGCGAAGGTCACGAGATTCCCGAAGGGATCATGGACGGCGTGGTCACCAGCCTGATCGCCAAGCATGACCAGCAGCGCAAGGGCAACTCGCGCACCGGCTCGATGTACATCGTCAAGCCGAAGATGCACGGCCCGGCCGAAGTCGCGTTCACCGACGAGCTGTTCGGTCGCGTCGAAGACCTCATCGGCCTGCCGCGTCACACCCTGAAGGTCGGCATCATGGACGAGGAGCGCCGCACCAGCATTAACCTCAAGGCCTGCATCGGCGCGGCGAAGAACCGCGTGGCCTTCATCAACACCGGTTTCCTCGACCGCACCGGCGATGAGATGCACAGCATCATGGAAGCCGGCGCCGTGCTGCGTAAGGGCGACATGAAGAGCACTGCCTGGATCCAGGCTTACGAGCGCAACAACGTGCTGGTCGGCCTGAACTGCGGCCTGCGTGGCAAGGCTCAGATCGGCAAGGGCATGTGGGCCATGCCGGACCTGATGGCCGCTATGCTCGAGCAGAAGATTGCTCATCCCAAGGCCGGCGCCAACACCGCCTGGGTACCGTCGCCGACCGGCGCCACGCTACACGCGCTGCACTACCACCAGGTCGACGTGCAGGCCGTTCAGGCCGAGCTGGAAAAAATCGATCTCGCCGCCGAGCGCGACAAGCTGACCAATGATCTGCTGACCATTCCGGTCGCGCCGGAGCGCAACTGGTCGGCGGCGGAAATCCAGCAGGAGCTGGACAACAACTGCCAGGGCATCCTCGGCTACGTGGTGCGTTGGGTCGAGCAGGGCGTTGGTTGCTCCAAGGTGCCGGACATTCATGACGTCGGCCTGATGGAAGACCGCGCCACGCTGCGTATCTCCAGCCAGCACCTGGCCAACTGGCTGCGTCACGGCGTGGTCGACGAGGCGCAGGTTCGCGAGACGCTCGAGCGCATGGCGAAGGTGGTCGATCAGCAGAACGCTGGCGATCCGGCCTACCGTCCTATGGCGGCTGACTATGCTGGCTCGGCGGCGTTTCAGGCGGCTTGCGACCTGGTGTTCAAGGGGCGCGAGCAGCCGAGCGGTTACACCGAGCCGCTGCTGCACGCCTGGCGTCAGCGCTTCAAGCAGCAGGTCGGTTGAGCGGTAGCTGTCCAGTTGGCGGTCGGCTAGGGCCGACCGCCAACTCAGGTTGACGAGCCCCGGGCGCTTCAAGTGCCCGGGGCTTTCGAGCATGAGGGATCGGCCAATGTGACCTGTTGGTCAGTCGCTCGGACTGGAGTGAGTTGTTCATTTCAGCCATGCGTGGGACCGGGATGTTCCCGGATAGAAGCGGTTCACAACAAAAAACAAGGAACCCAACAATGAGTCAGACACTGCTGTCCATATTGGCCTTCGTGCCGCTGGTGCTGGCGGGGGTACTGCTGATCGGCTTTCGCTGGCCGGCCAAGTACGCAATGCCGCTGGTTTTCGTCCTCACTGCGTTGATCGGCCTGCTGGCCTGGGACATGACCTTCAACCGGGTCCTGGCTTCCACGCTGCAAGGCCTGATTCTTACCGCCGCGATCCTCTGGATCATCTTTGGCGCCATCCTTCTTCTCAATACGCTCAAGCACTCCGGGGGCATCGCTTCGATTCGTCGCGGCTTCGCCAACGTGAGCCCGGACAAGCGCGTCCAGGTGCTGATCGTGGCCTGGCTGTTCGGCTGCTTCATCGAAGGTGCTTCGGGCTTCGGTACGCCGGCTGCGGTGGCTGCGCCGCTGCTCGTCGCACTGGGCTTCCCGGCGCTGACCGCCGTTGTGCTGGGCATGATGGTGCAATCGACGCCGGTGTCCTTTGGTGCGGTGGGCACGCCGATTCTGGTGGGCGTCGCCGGCGGTCTGGATCAGGCCACCCTTGGCGGGCAAATGACGACCCTGGGTAGCAGCTGGGACGTGTTCTTCCAGCTGATCTACTCGCGTGTGGCGATCATTCATGCGCTGTGCGGCATCCTCATGCCGCTGATCATGATCTGCATCATGACGCGCTTCTTCGGTCGCAACCGCTCCTGGGGCGAAGGGCTGGCGATGGCGCCGTTTGCCATCTTCACCGGTCTGGCATTCGTCATCCCTTACGCTGCCGCGGGTGTATTCCTCGGTCCGGAATTCCCGTCGATGATCGGCGCCCTGGTCGGTCTGGCCATCGTGGTTCCGGCCGCCAAGGCGGGTTTCCTGCTGCCCAAAACCAGCTGGGACTTCGCCCCGGCCAGCGAGTGGCCGGTGGAGTGGATGGGCAAGATCGAGATGAAGATCGACGACGTCGCTGGACGTACACCGATCTCCGTACCGATGGCCTGGGCTCCATACCTGCTGCTGGCGATCTTCCTGGTAATGTCGCGTATCTTTCCGGAGCTCAAAGCGGCGCTGATGTCGGTCAGCTTCGGCTGGAAGGACATCCTTGGCGAGACTGGCGTGTCCGGTACCCTCGAGCCGCTGTATCTGCCAGGCGGGATTCTCTGCATGGTGGTGCTGGTGACCTTCTTCCTGCATCGGATGAAGGCCGCTCAGCTGGGCGCTGCCATCGCCGAGTCGAGCAAGACACTGCTCGGTGCCGGCTTCGTGCTGATCTTCACCATTCCCATGGTGCGGATCCTGATCAACTCGGGCGTGAATGGCTCGGATCTGGTGTCCATGCCGGTGGCCATGGCGCAGCTGGTAGCCAACAGCGTGGGCGGTGTCTATCCGTTCTTCTCGCCTGCGGTCGGCGCGCTGGGGGCCTTCATTGCGGGCTCCAACACCGTGTCCAACCTGATGCTCTCGCAGTTCCAGTACAACACCGCCAGCCTGCTGGGGCTCTCCGGCGCGTTGATGGTGGCGCTGCAGTCGGTGGGTGCGGCGGCGGGCAACATGATCGCCATTCACAACGTGGTGGCGGCTTCGGCCACGGTTGGTTTGTTGGGGCGCGAAGGCATCACGCTGCGCAAGACCATGCTACCGACGCTGTACTACCTTGTGATGGCCGGTAGCATCGGTCTGATCGGCTTTTATGTGATGGGTATCAGTGATCCGCTGGTAGGTATCGCGACCGCTCGTTAACGCGGCGTGAACCCGGACGGGCGGCTCAGGCCGCCCGTTTTTGTTTGTCCGGAAAATCTTTACGGTTTCGCGGTCTATCACCAGGCGGCCGGTGTTTGGCGGTACGCGGTGTTCTGGTATAGCGTGCAGCGCAACCGAGACTGATCGAGGTGAACGATGAAAAAGTGGCAATGCGTGGTGTGCGGCTTCATCTACGACGAGGCCGAAGGTTGGCCGGACGAAGGTATCGCTCCTGGCACCGCCTGGGAAGATGTGCCGGAAGACTGGCTGTGCCCCGACTGCGGCGTCGGCAAGATTGACTTCGAAATGATCGCGATCGGCTGATATGAACGACTCGAACGATAAAGACTTGCCTCTGGTGATCATCGGCACCGGGCTGGCGGGCTATAACCTCGCCCGCGGATTTCGCAAGCTCGACACCGAGACGCCGCTGCTGCTGATTACTGCTGACGACGGTCGCTCCTATTCCAAGCCGATGCTCTCCACCGGCTTCGCCATGAACAAGGATGCCGACGCGCTCGGCATGACGGTGGCCGGGCCGATGGCCATCCAGCTCAACGCCGAGATTCGCACCCACACCAAGGTGACGCGCCTTGACCCGGCCAACCGTCGCGTCTGGATCGGCAGCGAACCCGTGCCCTACCGTGATCTGGTCATTGCCTGGGGCGCGCAAACCATCAACGTGCCGGTTGCCGGTGATGCGCAGGAGGCCATCTTCCCCATCAACGATCTGCTCGACTACGGCCGTTTCCGCGAGGCCGCACAAGGCAAGCGCCGCGTGCTGATCCTCGGCGCCGGGCTGATCGGCTGCGAATTTGCCAATGACCTGCTGCACGGGGGTTATGAGGTGGAGCTGGTCGCGCCATGCGAGCAGATCATGCCGTCACTGCTACCGGTCGAGCCGGCAGCTGCAGTACAGCGCGGGCTGGAGTCTCTGGGGGCTCGTTTCCATCTAGGTCCGGAGCTAGAGCGGCTGGAACGCGACGATGACGGGCTGGTGGCGCGGCTGTCGGATGGCCAGAAAATCCCGTGCGATCTAGTGGTCAGTGCCGTGGGACTGCGGCCGCGCACCGAGCTGGCCGAAGCTGCGGGCATGCAGGTCAGCCGGGGCATCGAAGTCGATCGGCTGCTGCAGACCTCGGCGGAGCACGTCTACGCCCTGGGTGATTGTGCCGAGGTCGAAGGGCTCAACCTCCTTTATGTGATGCCGCTGATGAGCGGCGTTCGTGCGCTGGCCAGAACCCTCACCGGTCAGCCGACACCCGTTACCTACGGGCCCATGCCAATCACGGTCAAGACGCCGGTTTGCCCCTTGGTCGTCTCACCGCCGGCGGCCGGAAGCGAAGGCCGTTGGAGCGTCGAGGGTGAAGGCAACGATCTGACGGCGCTGTTTCAGGATCGCGAAGGCCGCCTGCTGGGCTACGCCCTGACCGGAACGGCCGTGCAGCAGCGTTTGGCGCTCAACAAGCAGCTGCCGCCGGTGTTGGCTGAACTGCCCCAAATTCTGTCCTTAAAGTCTCCGCAATGATTCGGCAAAGCGCTGGCGAGGACTGGCGCGAGTGCTAGCAGCGTGCCATGCTCCGTTGACCCGCTGGTGCAGCCTAGAGCTGCTGCGGCGGTATGGAACGCTGTTCGGAGAGCAGCGAAACAAAAAAAACAATAAATATGTAGAGGCTATCTATGCGCAAACCGGAACTCGCAGCCGCTATCGCTGATAAGGCCGATCTCACCAAAGATCAGGCCAACCGTGTACTCAACGCCGTACTGGATGAAATCACCAGCGCACTGAACCGCAAGGACAGTGTCACTTTGGTGGGCTTCGGCACCTTCGTACAACGACATCGCGGGGCCCGTACAGGCAAGAACCCGCAAACGGGCGAACCCGTCACTATCAAGGCCAGCAACACAGTGGCTTTCAAGCCGGGAAAGATGCTCAAAGACGCGATCAACTAAACGTCGCGCCGCCCGGGGCCACCCAGGCTCCGGGTCAACCTGACTGAGCAGTCCTCTCCAGACCCTTCTGTTCTCCTGCTTCCGCCGCTCCGACCAACCGCTACAATGCCGCTTTTCCCGCCAACGGTCGGTCAATCATGAAATTTCGCTTTCTTCTCTGGATGCTTGGTCGCCTGATGGCCAAGGCCAGCCGCAACAACCCAGACTTTCAGAAACAACTCGGCGACAAAGACCTGACCTTCCAATTGCATACCCTCGACGGCAAAGTGGCTCGCCACTACCGGGTCAAGGATCAGCGCGTCACCAGCCACGGCGGCCCCGCCGTTGAACCTGCCTTCGCCATAGGGTTCAAGGACAGCGCCTACGGTTTCGACACCATGAACGCGAAGAACAAGCAGCTCGCCTTTATGCAGGGCATTCAGAACAAAGACATCCAGATCCAGGGCAACCCCGCGCTGGTGATGTGGTTTCAGGGCCTGACGAAGTATCTGAAGCCGCGAAAGAAGAAGCCGGAAGCGGCCTGATTCGCCGGCTGTGCCTGTCCGGCGAGGTGCAATTACTCCAGGCTGACTGGGGAGCACACCAGTCGGTCGGCAAGCACGTCAGCGGCTAGCCTGCTGAGCCATCCAGGCATGCACCTCGTCGAGCAGCCAGTCGCGGAAGGCATTCAGGGCGGCCGATTCCACGCGTCGCTCGGGGATCATCAGGTGATAGGCCTGATCCTCGCGCCGGAACGAGTGGGGGTGTGCAATCACCAGGCGCCCCTCGGCCAGTTCTCGCTGGATCAGGAACGGCGGAATCAGCGCGATGCCCATCTGATGTTCGGCGGCCTGGGCGAGCATCGAGAACAGTTCGAGACGGGGGCCGGTCATGTCCCGCGCGACCTTCAACCCCAACGAATCGAACCACTGACGCCAGGCATAGGGTCGGGTGGTCTGCTGCAGCAGCGGCATTTCTGCGATCGTCTGGACAGCCAGTTGGCCCGTATTGCCGAGCAAGGCGGGGCTGCACACCGGCAGTGAGTGTTCCGGCATGAGGCGATGAGCCACGGTGCCGGACCAGTCGCCGTCGCCGAAGTAGATGGCCGCATCGAACTCAGTATCGGCGAAGAGGAAGGGGCGGGTGCGATTGGTCAGGTTGACGGTGATTTCCGGGTGCAACGCCTGGAACTGACGTAGGCGGGGCAATAGCCACTGGGTACCGAAGGTCGGCACCAGCGCCAGCTCAATATTCTGAGCGCCCTGCTGCCCCATGACCGACAGGGTGTCGCGCTCCACCGCATCGAGCTGAGTGGCGACGCGGCGCGCATAGGACTGGCCCGCCTCGGTCAGCTTCACGCCTCGACGTGAGCGGCGAAACAGCTCCAGCCCAAGGAATTCCTCCAGCCCGCCGATCTGTCGGCAGATGGCGCTCTGGGTCAGCGCCAGCTCCTCGGCGGCGCGGGTGAAACTCTGATGACGTGCCGCCGCTTCGAAGGCGACCAGCGCGGCGGTGCTGGGTATCTTGCGGCGCATTATGCGGCTGCCTCACTAATAGCCGGATATTCAGGCCGTTTAGCATACCCTGAAGTGAGTAAATCGCACAGATTGATGCGAATTACTCGTTTGCTGGGTGCGCCGGCAGCTTCTAGTATCAATCCACCCAATGCTTCACCGGGCCTGCGCCCGGTTCATCGTCTACGACAAGAGGACCCCCCATGGCCGGCAAAGCAAGCTTCAACTGGATCGACCCGCTGCTGCTCGATCAGCAGCTCACCGATGAAGAGCGCATGGTGCGTGACAGTGCCCAACAGTTCGCCGCCGACAAGCTGGCGCCCCGGGTCCTCGAAGCCTTTCGTCACGAGCGCACCGATGCAGCGATCTTCCGGGAGATGGGCGATACCGGTCTGCTTGGCGCGACGATTCCCGAAGCCTACGGCGGCAGTGGCCTGAACTATGTGTGCTACGGCCTGATCGCTCGCGAAGTCGAGCGCATCGACTCCGGTTATCGCTCGATGATGAGCGTGCAGTCCTCGCTGGTGATGGTGCCGATCAACGAGTTCGGCAATGAAGAAACCAAGCAGAAGTACCTGCCCAAGCTGGCCAGCGGCGAGTTCATCGGCTGCTTCGGCCTGACCGAGCCTAACCACGGTTCCGACCCGGGCTCGATGGTTACGCGGGCCAAGAAGGTTGATGGCGGCTATCGCCTGTCCGGCGCCAAGATGTGGATCACCAACAGCCCGATTGCCGACGTCTTCGTCGTATGGGCCAAGGATGACGAGGGCGCGATTCGCGGCTTCGTGCTGGAGAAGGGTTGGGAAGGGCTGTCTGCTCCGGCGATTCACGGCAAGGTTGGCCTGCGCGCCTCGATCACCGGTGAGATCGTCATGGATAACGTGTTCTGCCCGGAAGAGAACGCCTTCCCCGACGTGCGCGGCCTGCGTGGCCCGTTCACCTGCCTGGACTCCGCCCGATACGGCATAAGCTGGGGTGCCCTGGGTGCCGCCGAGTTCTGCTGGCACACCGCCCGCCAGTACACCCTGGATCGCCAGCAGTTCGGTCGCCCACTGGCGGCGAACCAGCTGATCCAGAAGAAACTGGCCGACATGCAGACCGAGATCACCCTGGC
>CETJ01053804.1_pt1 | contig 30561 bp, 30 predicted proteins | sample 531341 | NCBI WGS metagenome assembly CETJ01 (sample SAMEA2622677, study PRJEB7988) | marine metagenome | isolation source: saline water (ENVO:00002010), including | reverse complement strand
TTTCTTTGCCGCGTCGTCATTGGCGGGTTTGGCTGGCGTCGCAGGGGTGGTGTCCTGCACTGAAGCTAGTGTTTTCTCCGCTTCGGTCAGTTGAGCCAGAAGGCGGCTCAGCTCGGCGTCCTGGTCGGCATCGAGGGCGTCGAGCTTCTCCAGCTTGCGAACCTGAGCGCGTAGCATCGCAGCTTCGATCTTGGCTTTTTTGGCAGCCTCATCGTTGACCGGCGGTGCCGCGGGGGAAGCATCAGCAGGGCCAGCGGCTTCGTCCAGCGCCTTCTGCGCATTGGCAGCTGCGGTACGCAGCTCGTTAACCTGAGCTTCCAGTTCAGGCGTTGCATGCATGGCCTGCTGCTTTTCCGCTTTTTTCAGCGCGACCTGCGCCATGCTGGCTTCGATCTTGAGCTTCTTCTGCTGCTCGGACAGGCCCGCCTTTTGCGCCTGGACGCGCGCGACGGGGTCATCCTGATTCGGTATGGAGCTGGCCTCGGCCTGTGCCGCCTTGGCCTTCGCGGCGCGCTCGGCGCGGGCTTTACGGTCGGCCTCTTTCTGCTCTTCGGCACGGCGCAAGCGCTCCTGGCGCAGCTCGAAGCGCTGCTTGGAGTGTTCGGCTTTCTGCTGTTTCTGCTCCAGTTCGCGGATTCCGCCCTTGGCAGCGCGGTAGTACTGCACCAGCGGAATACTCGACGGGCAGACGTAGGCACAAGCGCCGCACTCGATGCAGTCGAACAGGTTGTAGGCCTTGAGCTGCTCGTGCTCCTGGCCCAGCGCGAAGAAGTGCAATTGCTGCGGTAGCAGGCTTGCCGGGCACGCTTCTGCACACTCGCCGCAGCGAATGCATGGCAGTGCTGGTGGTGGCGGAGGCAGTTCCGAAAGTGTGCTGGCGAGCAGGCAGTTGGTGGTCTTGATCAGCGGCACGTCCATCGACGGCAGGGTATAGCCCATCATCGGTCCGCCCATGATCAACCGATTGAGCCGGGCGGGGTCGAGACCGGCGAAGTCCAGCAGGTCAGCCACTGGCGTACCGATCAACGCCTCGACGTTCATGGGGCGTGCCAAGGCTTCGCCGGTCAGCGTTGTAACGCGGGAGATAAGCGGTTTACCCAACAGTACGGCGTCGTGAATGGCGACGCAGGTACCGACGTTCTGGCACAGCATACCGATGTCGGCCGGCAGGCCGCCGCTGGGGACCTCTTCGCCGGTCAGAATCTGTATCAGCTGCTTTTCGCCACCCGAGGGGTACTTGGTAGGAAACACCTTGACCAGGAATCCTCGTTCGCCCACGGCGGTGCGGACGGCTTCGATCGCCTCCGGTTTGTTGTCCTCGATGCCGATCAGCACCTGCTTCGGCTGGATCAGGTGAACAAGTATCTCGATCCCCGCGACAAGCTCGTTTGCCTTCTCGCGCATCAACCTATCGTCGGCCGTGATATAGGGCTCACATTCGGTGCCGTTGATGATCAGTGCACGAATATCCCGGGTGGGCGGCCCGTTAAGCTTGACGGCCGTTGGGAAGCCGGCGCCACCGAGTCCGCTTATGCCTGCCTGACGGATCTGTTCCAGCAGCTGATCGGGCTGCGCTGCTCGGTAATCCGGTTGCGGCTGCAGCTCGATCCATTCGTCCTGGCCATCGCTGTCGATCACGATCGCCGCGCTGAGCATCCCAGACACGTGAGGGTAGGGCTGGGGGCCGATGAAACTGACCGTTCCGGACGTCGGCGCATGAACCGGCGCACTGACAAAGCCAGCGGCCTCGGCGATCTTCTGCCCCTTGAGCACACGCTCGCCCAGCGTAACGCAGGGCTCAGCGGGCGCACCGAGATGTTGGGCCAGCGGAACCACCAGCCGAGCAGGGAGTGGCGGCCGCTGAATCGGCGTGCGGTTGGAAGGCTCCTTGCACTCCGGGGGGTGTATGCCGCCATGAATATCCCAGACGTTCAGTGAGGTCATGCGGCATGCTCCCGGTCACTGGCGATCAACTGGCCTGGTGTCAGCGGTTGGTCCCACTTCCAGCTTTGCAGATTGCTGCCGAGTTCAATCATGTCGATGCAGTCCACCGGGCACGGCTCGACGCAAAGGTCGCAACCGGTGCACTCGGACACGATGACCGTGTGCATCTGCTTGGCGGCGCCGACAATGGCGTCCACCGGGCAGGCCTGGATGCATTTGGTGCAGCCAATGCATTCCGCTTCGCGGATATAGGCGACGCGCGGAGGCACTTCGCCTTCCACTGCGTCCAGCGGCTCAGGCTCGACATCGAGCAGGTCGGCCAATGCCTGGATCGTTGACTCGCCCCCCGGGGGGCATTTGTTGATCTTGTCGCCGCCGGCGATCGCCTCGGCGTAGGGCTTGCAGCCGGCGTAGCCGCACTGACCGCATTGGGTCTGCGGCAGCAACGCATTGATCTGTTCGGCAATCGGGTCGCCTTCGACGCGGAAGCGCACCGCGGCGAAGCCGAGAATGGCTCCACAAACCAGGCACAGCGCGAGAAGCGCAAGCACCGCTATCACGACCAGACTCATAGCTTGATCAACCCACTGAAGCCCATGAACGCCAGCGACATGAGGCCCGCCGTGACCATGCCGATGGCCGCGCCCTGGAAGGATCTGGGCACGTCGGCAATCGCGATGCGTTCACGCATGGCCGCAAACAACACCAATACCAGCGAAAAACCCAGGCCAGCCGCAAAGCCGTTTGCGGTAGCGGTCAGAAAGGTGAACTCGGATTTGTTGGCGTTTAGGAGCGCGACGCCCAGCACGATGCAGTTGGTCGTGATCAACGGCAAAAAAATGCCCAGCACGCGGTACAGCAGGGGACTGGTCTTATTCACCACCATCTCGGTGAACTGCACCACCACGGCAATCACCAGAATGAAACTGATGGTGCGAAGAAATTCCAGATCCAGCGGCTTGAGGACATACTGCTGAACGATGTAGCTGCACATCGCCGCCAGGGTCAGAACAAAGGTTGTGGCCAGCGACAGGCCAATGGCGGTTTCGATTTTCTTCGAAACACCCATGAATGGGCACAGACCGAGAAACTGCACCAGGACAAAATTATTGACCAGAATGGCGCTAACCATGATCAGGGCGAGTTCGGTCATCGCGGATTCCTGTGACGCTCTGCATGAGCCGAGGCTAAAAGGCCGCTATTATCGGGAAGCGGCAGCGGCCGTACAAGGCCGGGACGTGATGTGGCCCCAAGGCAACTGCGGTCTGATGACACATATGGACATGCACCACCTGTCCGGTTGAAAGCCAGCCGACCATTTGCTGTGGTCTGATCAAGTGAGGCCGTAACTCTCAGGTAGAGCGGTTCGTGGAGGTGCATAGTGAAGATACCAATGGCGCTTTTGCTGCTGGCATTGGGGTTTGGGAACCATGCGTTTGCCGACTCCCAGGGCGGTGTGTGGGTCTACCAACCTGACGGCGGCAGCTATCGCATAGAAAACCGCAGATATCAGTACGATCCACGCAGCCCATATCCGCAACACAGGCAGTATCCACATAACCTTCCGCCCCGCTATCAGGGACAGCTCCCTCCGCAGTATTACGATCGCCACCGAGGGGCTGATCGGCACAGCTGGGACCACAAGAGACGGACAGAAGGTCGTCATCCGCAGCGGTGGAAGGATGAGCGTAATTCCAGATTCGATCGCCCTTCGCGCTGGGATCGTGATCATTCGAGAGATTTTCGCCGCCCACCGTTAGTGCGCGATGGTCGCGACTACCGTATGCATCACCGGCGCGATTTCGACGGTCGCCACTATCGCCGCTGAGGCACGTGGGCTTAACCGCCCCCGCTGTAGATAAGAATCGCGGACGCGCCACTATTGGTGTCTGCCGGGTTGCGTTTGGCGTAGATCCTTCGCTGCGTATGTTTTCGGATTTGACTTAGCGGTTTCTCCAGCGAGGATCGCGCTTTTCCAAGAACGCATTGACTCCTTCCAGAGTGTCGTCGGCTTCGAACAGGTCGACGAATGCCTCACGCTCTGCCGCTGCAAGACTGGCCGGGCCGCGGCTGTGCATCGAATCAATCAGTGTTTTGATTGTGCGCACGGCCACCGGGCTCTGACGCGCCACGCGGGAGGCCAGCAATAGTGCGTGGCCTCGAGCTTCACCCGGCTCCACAACCTGTTCGACCAGGCCGATACGCATAGCCGTGTCCGCATTGATCCGTTCGCCGCAGAGAATCATCCGCTTCGCCCAGCCTTCGCCTACAAGCCATGCAAGTGCCTGGGTGCCGCCAGCGCAGGGCAGTAAGCCGACCGAGGCTTCAGGTAGGCCTAGCTGAGCCTGTTGCTCAACGATGCGCAGGTCACATGCCAGAGCGCACTCCAGACCTCCCCCAAGCGCGAACCCGTTTATGGCCGCTATGGATACCCCGCGAAACTCTCGAAGGGTCTCGAAGGCGCTCACCGAAGCGCTTCGCCATTTCACGTGCACGGGTGCGGTCGCCATCGGCGAAGAGCTTGAGGTCGGCGCCCGCGCTGAAGAATTTTTCACCCTGGCCGGTGATTACCAGCGCATAGACCTCATCGTCATGGTTCAGGTGTTCGACGACTTGCTTGAGGCCAATCAGCGACTCACGGTCCCAGGTGTTGGCAGGGGGGTGGTTGATGGTGATCAGCGCGGTGTGCCCATGCTTTTCGACGGTCAGTTTGTGGGTCAAATCGAAAAAACCGGACTTATATGGTTCTACTGCAGTGGTGCTCATGGTGTTGGTCATCCTCGTCAGGATCGAATGCCTTCAACCGAGTCTAGTTGCAATCTTTTCGATCTGGCGAGGTGCTGTGGCGCGGGCGGGCGCATAGGGGGAAGTTGATGCAGGAGGGGCGCAAGGCGAGAGATACGTGCGATGGACTTTGGAGCGGCCTGGTATCCCAGAGCCGCTCCTTTGCGTCCGTTTACTGGAGGGCGAGCGTCTGTCCGCCAGCGCGGCGCTCGGTCTGCCATTCGGCAAGCGATGGGGCTGCCTGGTCGCCGGTGAGGCGATGGACGATTTCGAAATAGTCTTGTTTGAAACGATCCTTGAGCACTTCCTCGCGCGGCTTGACCTTCACCGCGTACACCGTCTGCACGTTCTGGTGATCGAAGCTGCGCCATTCTTGTTCGCCCTTGAGTAGGCTGTAACGGTGGCCCTCCAGCGCGGCAATGATCCGTTCGCTATCGAGGCTACGGGCCCGAGTAGCCGCGTCGGCCCATTGATAGACGATGCTGTAGGCCGAGGCGGCCGAGCTGGACGGGTGGGTCTGATAGCGTTCATCGTAGTTCTGCACGAACTGCTTGCCCGCCACCGAGCCCTCCAGTTCTGGTACGCGCCAGGTCCAGGGTTCGGTGCCCAGTACGCCGCGCATGATGTCCGGGCCGGCTGTTTCGACCATGCTCAGCGTCAGGTTGGGTACTGCGACCTGCATCCGCTTGTTCAGGCCGAGTTCGTCGGCGATCCGCATGGCGCGCACCAGGTCCTCGCCAAACAGGACTAGTACCAGGACTTCGGCATCGCTGCTGGCGACTTGGGTCAGTGCTTCGCGGTAGTCGGAGAGGCGTGCACCGGGAAACGCCGTCTTGATGCCCGGGTGCTGATTACTGTTCTGGGTGCCAGTGGCCTGGCGTAGCGAGCTTTCGCTGGTGTGGCCCCAGGTGTAATCAGAGGTGATGTAGAAGTAGCGTTTGTTCGGCAGATGCTTGTTCAGGTATTGGCCCAGCACCTGCGCGCTCATCCAGGCGTTGTTGCATTCGCGGAACATGTAGCGGTGGGCGTCTTTGCCTGTTGTGTCGTTTGAATAGGTCAGGGTGCCGAAATAGAGTAAACCCCTTTCCTTGGCACGCTTGCCTGCGGCGATGGCCACGGCGCTGGACGCGCCACCGAACAGCATGACCGCACCCTCGTCGGCCAGTTTGTCCACGTTGGCGACGGCTTTCTCGGGTCTGGATGCAGAGTTACGGCTGGATAGCTGGAGCGGTCTGCCTAGAACGCCGCCTCTGGCGTTGATTTCATCGACTGCCAGCAACGCCCCACGCATCTGCGATAGTCCTTCTTCTTTATAGCTACCGGTGCGAGGGTAATTGAGGCCGAGGGTGATCGGATCGGCAGCTTCAACTGCCAGACAGAACCCCAGCCCGAGGGCGAGGAGCGTAGTCCGTTTCATTGCTGATTCCTTGTTGTATTTTTTATTGGCGAGAGGCTTTTTTACTGCGCGCTGCGGCCCTTCGTCACGCACTCATTGGTCGTATGGGGGCAGTCTTTCGCTTGGCTGTGAGGTAGCCGACATTTTCTGAGAGTTATTGGCGGTAAGGACAGGCTCAGACTCGCGCATTGACTCCGCCAGATCCTTTCCCTAGGGTTCGGCGCCTCAGCAGCCAGGGCAACACCATGAATCAAGATGACCGCGTCAAACTTGAAGAAAGCTGGAAAGCAGCGCTGAAGGAAGAGTTCGCGCAGCCGTACATGAAACAGCTGGGCGAGTTTCTGCGTCGCGAGAAGGCGGCCGGGAAAGTCATCTATCCGCCGGGACCTCTGATATTCAGCGCCTTGAATTCGACGCCGTTGGAGCAGGTTCGCGTCGTGATTCTCGGGCAGGATCCCTATCACGGGGCCGGCCAGGCGCACGGGCTATGTTTTTCGGTGCAGCCAGGTGTGGCGCCGCCGCCCTCATTGCAAAACATCTTCAAAGAGCTCAAGCGCGACCTGAATCTGGACGTACCCAGCCACGGCTATCTTCAGTACTGGGCGGATCAAGGCGTGCTGATGCTCAATACTTCTCTGACTGTGGAGCAGGGGATGGCCGGATCGCACGCCAAGATGGGTTGGCAGCGTCTGACCGATCGGATCATCGAGGTGATAAGCGAAAAGCGCTCGGACGTGGTGTTTCTATTATGGGGCGCCCATGCCCAAAGCAAAGCGAAGCTGATTGAGCCGACCCGGCACCTGCTACTGAAGTCCGTTCATCCCTCGCCACTTTCAGCGCACCGGGGATTCATCGGTAACGGTCACTTCAGTCGCACCAATCAATTTCTCAAACAGCGGGGCCTTGAGCCTATCGACTGGACGTTGCCGGAGTCAGTCTGAGCGGCGCCGAAGCGCCGCTGACCGGATCGGTTATTGCTGTTCGCCGTGCTTCGAAGCCAGCTCTTGAGCCTTGTTTAGATGCTGCTCTAGGGTCTTGAGCGTCGACTCGGCGTACTTCTTGAGCTCAGCGTTCTCACCATTTTTGGCGTACTCACGAAATAGCTCGATGGTTTGCTCATGGGCTACGACCTGATTGTTCGCATAGGCCTCATCAAAATTCTCGCCTTCACGCAGTTCAAGAATCATCGCCTTTGCCTGGTCCATCAATGTAGCGTCGTCGGACATTTCGAGATCATCATGCTGGCGAGCTAGCTCAGCGAGTTTCTGGTTTGCCTTGGTGTGGTCGTCGATCATTTTCTGGGCAAACGTTTTGATGTCTTGGGACTTGCTTTCGCTCATGGCCAATTTGGCGGCTTCGATTTCGGCGATGCCTTTTGCCGATGCTTCGTCTACGAAATTTTCACCTTCTGCGGCGAGTGCGAAGTTCGCAGCAACACTGAACAGCAATGCTGCGGTCCCGGAAAAGAAAAAGTTGGTCGTGCGGTTCATCTTAAGTCTCCTTCAGCCTGACAAGCTCGTAGCGCCGGGGCATGTGCCCAGGGCACGGGCAAGATGCGGCAAGAACGCCGTCTATTAAGTGACTTGAGGTCGCGGTAGCGGTTCCTCACAGCAGGCGAACGGTAGGCTGGTCGACGGGATTAAGATGGAGGTGACAGCAGAAGTAACGGTATGCGCGGGCGCCGAATGGCGCCCGCAGGGCTGTTTACTGGAGCATGCTCATCGCGGCGTCCATCGCGGCAGAGAGATCTTCGTCTTCCTGTAACAATGTGCTCGGGTCGAGGCCGAGCTGGGCGAATGCGGGGATCTGATTCCAGTCGAGTTGGGTATAGGGGTGCGAGGTGCCGATATAGCTCTGCAATGTCGCCACCTGGACGATATCTACATAGTCCACCTTCACTGAGGCTCGGGAAAACTCCAGGTACTGGCCGGGGACCGTGGCTATTGGATCGGGAAACTCCCAGGCACGAAGGATCTTTTCCCCGATAATCGGATGGATGCGATCAATGACGTGGTTGAGGCTGATCGAATCGCTGAGCAGCGCGCTGTGCTCTTCCGCGTAGGTCAGAATCGGCAGGACTCCGATCTGATGAACCAGGCCCGCGAGCGTCGCTTGGTCCGCCGGCAGGCGCGTGAAGTTGCGGCAAAGCACATGACTGATAGCGGCAATCTCGGTGCTCTTGTTCCAGACCTCACGCATCTTGCGATCCACCACGTCGGTAGTCGCTTGGAACATCTGTTCCATGGCCAGGCCGGTCGCCAGGTTTGACGTATAGTTGATGCCCAGGCGGCTGATCGCCATCTGCAGGTCGTTAATTTCCCTGTTGGTACGCAGCAGCGGGCTGTTTACCACTTTGATGATGCGAGCAGTCAGGGCGGTATCATTGCCGATCACCTTGGCCAGCGTCGGAATACTTACGTCCGGATCCTCTGCGGCTTCTCGCACCCGCAGCGCGACTTCCGGAAGCGTCGGCAGGACCAGTTCGTCATTTTCGATTGCCTGTGTAAGCGCTTGCTGGACCTTGTCGGCAAGAGTGCTCATGTCTGTCCTTACTTATAATTCGGTGTGGAATGTGGCTGGCAACGGTTAGCGCTGGATCTCACGGTCCGCGTCTAGCGTGTAGGGCAACTGCAGCAGGGTCAGCGGGAGGCCGTCAGGGGACCCTAGGAAAAGTCGACCATCAGCCGCCGCATCTTCTTGCAGCACGGCCAACAGTTCTAGCGCGCGCTCGGCGCCTGCTGCCATGACGACTTCGCCAACGCTTGAGCCATGCACCGGGGAGTAGATTTCAAGCCCGGCGGCCGGCACCGGTGCATCGATGTTCTGAACCGCAAGGCGATGCAGGCGGCGCTTCAATTTACCCAGATACTGCATCCGCGCGACAATTTCCTGGCCGGTGTAACAGCCCTTCTTGAAGCTGACGCCGCCCAGCGCCTGCAGGTTGATCATCTGTGGGATAAACAGCTCGCGGGTCGCGGCTACCACCTGGCCGATACCGGCGCGAATCTGTGCCAGCAGCCAGCGATCAGTCGACGCCTCGGGGAGCTGGGCCGCCAGCCGAAGCTGGGTGGTCTCGGCGTCCTCTGAACGGGTCCAGAGCTCGGCGCGGCCATCGCTGAGGCGCACGGCGATCAATCCGTGCGCGGCGGCCACGGCGTCGGCCGTCTGGGGAAGATCTAGGCCAAGGCTGACAAGAGCACCGTCACCTTCGCTGAGCCCGAATCGAACCCATTCTGCGCTCTCATCATGCAGTTTGGATTTTGAGAACGCGGCGAACTTGGTCAGCTCGGCCAGTTGTGCCTGGACCAATTCGCGATCCATCGCCAGCAGATAGCCGTCTCCCTCTGGGAGGATGCGGAAGCTGGACTGCATTCGACCTTTGGGTGTGCAGCGCGCACCGAGGCTCGAATGCTGTTCATTAAGGTAATTGAGGTTGCAGGTCAGTTGTCCCTGCAGAAACTTGCTCGCATCCGCGCCGCGTACGGCCAGGACGCCTTCGTGCGACAAAACGCAAAAGAAAGCAGTGTCAGTCATGACGAGTCGCCGTGGAGAAATCCGGACCGGCATCATAGCAGGCCATCGGCGAAATACAGTGTGCGCCAACTGCCACTCCGGGTCCTGTTAATGCGTGTGCCGCCTGAACCCTGCAGTCGGTATAATGCCGCGCTTCAACTCAGGAGCTTTTGCATGGTCGAACAATCCGAACTCAATCGCCTGTTCTGGCAGAGCCGTCGCGGCATGCTCGAGCTGGATGTGCTGCTGGTGCCTTTCGTCAAGGAGGTCTATCCGCAGCTCGACGAAGAGGATCAGCGCCGTTACCGCAAACTGCTGAGCTGTGAGGACCAGGACATGTTTGGCTGGTTCATGGAGCGCGCCGTGCCCGACGACGAAGATCTACGCTACATGGTTCGAATGATTCTTGACCGTGTCCAGCCATAGTAGCCAGGCATTCGAATGTCGGTGGCATGCATCTGGCACGCTGTTGGCGCTGTATCTGCTGATGGTGATGCTGGCCGTAATCACACTCTTGTCATTGCCGATGCCATCCTGGCTGAGGGTGTTCGGGTTGTTGCTGTGCGCGCTGCACGCAGCCTGGGTTATACCGTCGCACGTCTTGCTCTGTCGTGGTTGTTCATGGCTTGGTCTGCGCCATGATCAGCACGGCTGGTCGCTAAGGAGTCGGGAGGGCGGTTGGCAGCCGGTGCAATTGTTACCTGACAGCATTGCGCTTCCGCTGGTTGTGGTGCTGCGATTCAAATTGCCGGGCGATTGGTTCTCTCAAGGGCTCTGCATTCCGCGCGGGGCTATGACGCCCGAGCAGCACCGACGCTTGCGGCTCAGACTGAAGTTCAGTCGTCGTAGGTGGGCGGCACCAGAATAGTGTCTGTCGCTTCGGGTAGCTGTTCGGGGTAGTCCAGCGTGAAATGCAGGCCTCGACTTTCCTTGCGTTGCATAGCCGACCCGATCATCAACTCGGCAACCGTTGCTAGGTTCCGCAGCTCGATGAGGTCCCGACTGACTTTGTAATTACTGTAGAACTCATCGATTTCCCCAAGCAGCAAGCGAACCCGGTGTTGTGCGCGCATCAGTCGCTTGGTGGTGCGAACGATGCCAACGTAGTCCCACATGAACCGTCGCAGCTCGTCCCAGTTGTGCGCAATGATGACGTCTTCGTCTGAGTCCGTAACCTGAGTTGCATCCCACGTCGGCAGGACGTTGGGCGAGGCGACGCCCGGTAGTTCGCGCAGCATGTCCTGGGCAGCAGAGCGCGCGTAGACGAAACACTCGAGCAGCGAATTGCTGGCCATGCGATTGGCGCCGTGCAGGCCGGTGAAGCTGGTTTCGCCGATTGCATAGAGCCCAGGTATGTCGGTTCTGCCGGCTTGGTCAACCAGCACGCCGCCGCAGGTATAGTGAGCCGCAGGCACTACGGGAATTGGCTCGCAGGTAATGTCGATGCCGAACTCCAGACAGCGCTCATATACGGTCGGAAAGTGCGCTTTGATGAATTCCGAAGGCTTGTCGCTGATGTCCAGGAAGACGCAATCGATGCCGAGGCGCTTCATTTCATGATCGATCGCGCGGGCCACAATGTCACGTGGCGCTAATTCCGCGCGTGGATCGAAACGTGGCATGAAGCGTTCGCCGTTGGGCAATTTCAGTACGGCACCCTCCCCGCGTAATGCCTCGGTAATGAGGAAGCTTTTGGCTTTTGGATGGTAAAGGCAAGTCGGATGAAACTGATTGAACTCCAAGTTGCCCACTCTGCATCCTGCGCGCCACGCCATCGCGATGCCGTCGCCGCATGCCCCGTCGGGGTTGCTGGTATATAGATATACCTTCGCGGCGCCACCCGTTGCCAGTACGGTGAACTTCGCGTGGAAGGTATCCACTTCGTCGGTGTTTCGGTTCAGTACGTACGCGCCAAGGCACCGCTTGCCGCTCAATCCCAACTTGCGTTCAGTGATCAGGTCAACGGCGACGCGCTGATGCAGCAGATCAATGTTTTCCCGATCATGAGCGCGGGCAAGCAAGGTGTTGAATATCGCTGCGCCGGTCGCATCGGCCGCATGAATGATGCGTCTGTGACTGTGTCCGCCCTCCCGGGTCAGGTGATATTCGAAGCCGTCTTCTTCGCGTTCGGCGTCGTCGCGGGTGAAGGGGACGCCTTGTTCGATCAGCCACTGGATGGCTTCGCGGCTGTGTTCGACGGTAAAGCGCACCGCTTCTTCCTTGCACAGTCCGCCGCCGGCAACGAGGGTGTCGGCGACATGCGATTCGATTGTGTCGGTGTTGTCCAGTACTGCGGCCACACCGCCCTGAGCCCAATACGTCGAGCCGTTCGCCAGCTCGCCCTTACTCAGCACTGCGACCCGAAGCGAGGGTGGAAGGTTGAGCGCCAGGGTCAGACCGGCTGCGCCGCTGCCTATGACTAGAACGTCGTATTGATAATGTCGGCTCATTTCGAATCTCACGTTGAGGCGAGCGCTAGTATATAGGCGCGTCCCCCGGCAAAATAGCGGGCCTTGTTGGACTTGGCTGGATGCTTTGGAACTTTTCTTGCAGGCTCGTCTCTATAGACAGTTGTGGATGCTGACCGGCTGGCCATCGTTCGGTGGGCGGCGGTTTTTTGCTGTGGATATTAGAGGGGTGTCGTCAAAACGGTTCGTTTTGGCGCGTCGCTCGTCAATGCCGTCAGGTGTGTTGCAGGAATGCTTGCTTGGAGGGGGAGAACTTTTGTGTAAAGCCCGGGTCTATTCTGGCAGGTCAGCTCGTAGGCGAGCGCAGCACCCCTTCCGGGTCATGGAGGAGTGTTTATGCTAACCCAGGAGCAGGACCAGCAACTGGTCGAACGAGTGCAGCGGGGAGATAAACGGGCTTTCGACTTATTGGTATTGAAATACCAACACAAGATTCTAGGGTTGATCGTGCGCTTTGTGCATGATTCTCACGAAGCCCAGGATGTTGCGCAGGAAGCCTTTATTAAAGCCTATCGCGCGCTTGCGAATTTCCGCGGGGACAGTGCTTTTTATACATGGCTGTACCGCATTGCCATCAATACGGCAAAGAATCATCTGGTTGCTCGAGGAAGGCGGCCGCCTGACAGCGATGTCAGTTCCGAGGATGCCGAGTTCTATGAAGGCGATCACGCCCTCAAAGATATCGAGTCGCCGGAACGAGCGCTTCTCAGGGATGAAATTGAAGACACAGTTCATAGAACTATCCAGCAACTTCCAGAAGATTTACGTACCGCTCTAACACTGCGTGAATTTGATGGTCTTAGTTATGAAGACATTGCAAACGTCATGCAGTGTCCGGTGGGTACGGTCCGCTCACGGATATTCCGGGCGCGGGAAGCCATCGATAAAGCATTGCAACCCTTGTTGCATGAATCCTGAGACAGCGGCGATAGCCAAGAGAGGAACCGCCATGAGTCGTGAAGCCCTGCATGAATCGCTGTCCGCGGTGATGGATAACGAAGCGGACGAGTTGGAATTACGTCGAGTGCTCTCCGCAGAGGGCGACAATGAAATGCGGTCGACCTGGTCGCGCTACCAGATCGCGCGTGCCGCAATGCATAAGGAGCTGATCGAGCCTCGTCTGGATATTGCCTCGGCAGTGTCGGCGGCGTTGGCTGATGAGCCTGCAATCACCGCCGTTAAGCCACAGCGCTTCGCTTGGCGTAATGTTGGTCGTCTCGCTGTAGCGGCATCGGTTACAGTCGCTGTGTTGGCAGGTGTGCGCCTGTACAATCAGAGTGAAGTAGCCGGGCCTCAGATTGCTCAGCAACCTGCGCAACCGAGCATTGCAGTCCCGCAAGCTACTCAAGGTCCGGCTGTACTAGCTGGGTATAGCGAAGGTACGGTTACTTCCGGGGCCCAGGTGTCGGGTGCGGAGGCGCCGGCTGAAAGCTGGCATGAAAAGAGATTGCCGGCTTATGTGCGTCAGCACGCTCAGCAGGCCGCTTTCGGTAGCGGTTCGGAAAGTGCCCTGCCCTATGCTCGTGCTGCCAGCATGGAAGATCGTTAAGGAACAACATGCGTGTAATGCCGCTGTTTGTGGTGCTCGGAGGCTGGCTATCTATGCCGGCCTTTGCTGCTGAGGCCGATGTGCTGATGCAGCGACTTGCTGATGCTGAGAAAAAGCAAAGCTATCAAGGCACTTTTGTCTATGAGCGCAACGGAAGTTTTTCCAGTCACTCTGTCTGGCAGCTGGTAGATGAACAACAGCTGCATGAGCGACTTTTGCAGCTTGATGGTCCGGCTGCAGAGGTTGTGCTGCTCAATGGGAAGATTCAGTGTGCATCTGAAGACATGGCTTCCCAAGTGCGGGAGGTTACGCCATGGCGCCAGCAGCAACTGAAGCCGGAGCTGCTCTCCAAGTGGTACAACTTTCAAGTTATCGGCGAATCCCGAGTTGCAGGGCGACCCACGGTCGCGCTAGCGGTTCGTCCCCGGGATCAGCATCGCTATGGCTTCGAGTTGCATCTCGATCGTGAAACCTCCCTGCCGCTTAAATCGTTGTTGCTTGACGAAAGCGGACAGTTGCTCGAGCGCTTTCAGTTCACGCATTTTGCACCAGGCTCAGTGGCTGCCGCAGAGGTAAAAGGTGGAGCTGATTGCAAATCGGTCTCGGTTCCCGCAGGGCAAGCGGAGCCGGAATCAATTCAATGGCGCTCTGATTGGCTGCCTGATGGGTTTCAGCTAATCGACTCAAGCGTGCGTCCAAGCCCCGCTTCACAAGAGTCGGTGACTTGGCTGGCTTACGGTGACGGCATTGCTCGTGTATCGGTATTTATCGAGCCATTGGGCGGCGCTGTGGTCGAGGATGCGCGTAGTCAGATGGGGCCGACTGTGGCCGTATCGAAGCGTATATCCACGGCTGGCGGCGATGTCATGGTCACTGTCATTGGGGAAATTCCTCTAGGTACTGCGGAGCGAATCGCATTGTCCATGCGCTCTGGAGTTGATCAGACGCCGCAATGATCGAGGAGTCAGGTCGTGTAGTCGCGTTGGCGCCCGGTGCTGTTTGGGTTGAGACTGAGCGCCATAGCACCTGTTCAGGTTGCTCTGCGAGGAGTGGCTGCGGCCAGGGGCTGGGTGAAAAACTTGGTATTCGCGAGCGCCGGGGTTTAATACTGGCGGTTTCTGACCTTCGGCTCAGTGTAGGGGACACCGTTGTGGTCGGTATCCGCGAAAGCGTGTTGCTACGTGGCGCAGTGCTTGTCTACCTTTTTCCGCTGATCATGCTCTTCATCGCTGCACTCGTCGCTTCTGAGCTTTCGGCTGCCGAGCCATACGTGATGCTCTCCGGGCTTGGTGGGTTTCTGGTGGCCTGGCTCCTCGTGCGCAAGCGCAGTCAGCAAACAGCAATGGATCCAGCGTTACAACCGGTCGTTCTACGCGCCTCAATGGCCACTGCGGCGGTATAATCAGGCTTTGTGGCTGCAGGTATGTCAAGGCCAGCCTGGCCAGTCATCCACTTCTATCTCCTCGTTCTTTGCGTCAACCATCTTCCGCAAATCGCTCAGGTTTAATTCGCGTGTTGCTCAGCGGCAGTGAAATTTCCATCGTATATGGCGTCGGACCGCATGCCCGCAGTGATGATAAGCGCTAGTTCGAGCGCTTTTCGCGCCTATTGGTGGCTACGGTGTGCAGTTGGTGTCCAGGAGGCCTGGTGTTGCAAGTCGCTGGGAGCGGCGTGGCACTGATTAGACCTATCAGGTACACTTTGCGGCTATTTTCGGCGGGCAATCGGCCCGCGACGTATTAGAGTGTTGAGCTGTGAGCGACCTGAGTCATATCCGCAATTTTTCCATCATCGCGCACATCGATCATGGCAAGTCGACCCTGGCTGACCGTTTCATTCAGATGTGTGGCGGTTTGACCGAGCGTGAAATGAACGCTCAGGTGCTTGATTCGATGGATCTCGAGCGCGAACGAGGCATCACCATCAAGGCGCACAGCGTCACGCTGTACTACAAAGCGAAGGATGGCAGAACTTATCAGCTGAACTTTATCGACACTCCAGGTCACGTGGACTTCACCTACGAGGTCAGTCGCTCGCTGGCCGCCTGCGAGGGTGCGTTGCTGGTGGTCGATGCGGGGCAGGGCGTAGAAGCGCAATCGGTAGCCAACTGTTACACGGCAATTGAGCAGGGCTTGGAAGTCATGCCAGTGCTGAACAAGATGGACCTGCCTCAGGCCGACCCCGATAAGGTCAAGGATGAAATCGAACATATCATCGGCATCGATGCGACCGACGCAGTGGCTTGCAGCGCCAAGAGCGGCATGGGCGTAGACGATGTGCTTGAGCGTCTGGTTGCGGTCATTCCTCCTCCAACCGGCGAAATCGATGCGCCGCTGCAGGCTCTGATCATCGACTCCTGGTTCGACAACTATCTCGGTGTTGTCTCGCTGGTCCGCGTTCGCCATGGTCGGATCAAAAAGGGCGACAAGGTCCTGGTCAAGTCCACCGGTAAGGTGCACCAGGTCGATAGTGTCGGAGTATTCAATCCGAAACATACCAGTACGGCCGACCTCAAGGCCGGTGAGGTAGGCTTTATCATCGCCGGCATCAAAGATATCCATGGTGCCCCCGTTGGTGACACCCTGACGCTGTCCAATACGCCTGATGTCGAGATGCTGCCTGGTTTCAAACGGGTCAAGCCGCAGGTCTATGCGGGCCTGTTTCCCGTAAGCTCGGACGACTTCGAAGACTTCCGTGAAGCGCTGCAAAAGCTAACGCTGAACGATGCCGCGCTGCAGTACGAGCCCGAAAGTTCAGACGCCCTTGGGTTCGGCTTCCGTATCGGCTTCCTCGGCATGCTGCACATGGAAATCATCCAGGAACGTCTCGAGCGTGAGTACGATCTGGACCTGATCACTACGGCACCGACCGTGGTCTATGAGCTGTTGTTGAAGAGCGGCGAGACTATCTATGTCGATAGCCCATCCAAGCTGCCCGATCTGTCTTCCATTGAAGACATGCGTGAACCTATCGTCCGGGCCAACATTCTTGTACCTCAAGAACATCTGGGTAGCGTCATTACGCTTTGCGTCGAAAAGCGTGGCATCCAGCGCGACCTGCAGTTTCTCGGAACGCAGGTCCAGGTTCGCTATGACCTGCCTATGAGCGAAGTGGTACTCGACTTCTTCGATCGTCTCAAATCAGTCAGTCGCGGGTACGCTTCGCTGGATTACAGCTTCGAATGCTTCCAGTCAGCCAATCTCACCCGTCTGGATATCCTGATCAATGGTGACAAGGTCGACGCGCTAGCGCTGATCGTGCATCGCGACAATGCGCATTACAAAGGCCGAATCCTCGTCGAGAAGATGAAGGAACTGATTCCCAGACAGATGTTCGACGTGGCCATCCAGGCTGCCCTCGGCGGTCAGATCGTCGCGCGAAGCACAGTCAAAGCCTTGCGCAAGAACGTTCTGGCGAAGTGCTACGGCGGCGACGTGAGCCGTAAACGTAAGCTTCTTGAGAAGCAGAAGGCCGGTAAAAAGCGGATGAAGCAGGTAGGCAACGTGGAAATTCCGCAAGAAGCCTTCCTCGCAGTGCTCAAGGTAGATAGCTGATATGTCGATCAACTTCCCGCTGTTGCTGGTCATTGCCGTTGCTGTGTGCGGTTTTCTGGCGCTGCTCGATTTGGTGGTGTTCGCACCTCGTCGTCGGGCTGCAATCGCTAACTACGAGGGCCAGACCGGGGAGCCTGATCAGTCAACGCTGGACGCTTTGAATAAAGAGCCGGTTCTGATCGAGTACGGCAAATCGTTTTTCCCAGTTCTGGCAATCGTGCTGGCATTGCGCTCGTTTCTGATCGAGCCGTTCCAGATTCCGTCGGGCTCAATGATTCCAACACTTGAGGTCGGCGATTTCATTCTGGTCAATAAGTTCGCCTATGGCATTCGGCTGCCGGTGGTCGACACCAAGATCATCGAGGTCAGTGATCCGCAGCGTGGCGATGTCATGGTGTTTCGTTACCCCAGCGATCCCAATATCAACTACATCAAGCGTGTCATAGGCCTGCCGGGCGATGTGGTTCGGTACAGCAGCGACAAGCGGCTGAGCATTAACGGCGAGCTGGTTCCTGAAATGCTTATTGGCGAAGAGCCCGGGAGTCTGGGCAGCGCCAAGCTCTACCAGGAAAAACTTGGCGAAGTGGATCACTTGATTCGCAAGGAAATGGCCCGCTATCGGATCGAACCCAACCGCGAGTGGCGTGTTCCGGCTGGTCATTACTTCATGATGGGTGACAACCGCGACAACTCCAATGACAGTCGCTACTGGCATGACGCGGCGATTCCGGCGGAATTTGCCGGTATGGTTCCGGACCGCAACATCGTCGGCAAGGCCTTCGCCGTATGGATGAGCTGGCCCGATCCGAAGTTCAGCAACCTGCCGCACTTTTCGCGCGTCGGATTGATTCACTAAGTCTGTGAATCAGGGCCCGGTTCCAGCGAGCCGGACCGTTATATTTGCACAGCCCCGATCTGCGGGTAACGTACGACATAGAGGTCGACATGAGTTTCGCTCGTTCGCAAAAAGGGCTGTCCATGCTGAGCTGGATCATGGTGCTGGCCCTGGTGGCGTTTTTTGCCAGTACCGCATTCAAGATGCTCCCGCATTACTTCGACTATATGTCGATGGACAAGATCATCTCCGGGGTCGAAAGTGACAAGGCCGCAGACATCCGCACCGTACGAGACTTTTACAGCCATGTACGCAAGGGCATGGATGTCAACGGCATCCGCGATCTGAACCTCGAAGAGGCGCTGAAGGTCGTGATTGAAAATAACGAGTTCAAGGTGCACTTGAACTATGAAAAACGCGAGCCCCTGATCCGTAATCTCGATCTGGTGGCGAACTTCGATAAAGAATATCGCCTAAGGATGCCGTGAGCACTTCGTTAGCCCGTCTCGAGCGTAGGCTCGGATACCAATTCAAGGACCAGGAGCTGATGCTCCTGGCACTGACCCATCGCAGCTATGCCGGACGCAATAATGAGCGTCTTGAGTTTTTGGGCGATGCCATTCTCAACTTCATCGCTGGCGAGGCGTTATTCAACCATTTCCCTCAGGCTAAGGAAGGGCAGCTGTCGCGCCTTCGGGCACGCCTGGTTAAAGGTGAAACGCTTGCTGTACTTGCTCGGGGGTTTGAGCTCGGTGAATACCTGCGGCTCGGCTCCGGTGAGCTGAAGAGCGGTGGTTTCCGCCGCGAGTCGATTCTTGCCGATACCCTGGAAGCCCTGATTGGCGCCATCTATCTTGATGCCGGCATGGAGGCGGCGCGTGACCGCGTGCTGGCTTGGCTTGCCAACGAGCTGGAAGGGCTTACGCTGGTTGATACGAACAAGGATCCAAAGACCCGTTTGCAGGAATTTTTGCAATCGCGGGCGTGCGAATTGCCGAAGTATGAAGTCGTGGCGATTCAAGGGGACCCACATTGCCGGACCTTCTTCGTCGAGTGCCAAGTGTCACTGTTGCATGAGAAAACACAAGGGCAGGGCGCCAGTCGGCGTATTGCCGAACAGGTTGCCGCTGCCTCGGCACTGATAGCGCTGGGCGTGGAGAACGGTAATGACTGAAGAACGAGTTGAAGGTGAAGAAATCACCCGCTGCGGCTATGTAGCCATTGTCGGAAGGCCCAATGTGGGTAAGTCGACCCTGCTTAATCACGTCTTGGGCCAGAAGCTCGCGATCACCTCGCGTAAGCCGCAGACAACCCGTCACAACATGCTTGGAATCAAGACCGAGGGGGCCGTTCAGGCGGTCTACGTCGACACCCCCGGCCTGCACAAGAATGGCGAGACAGCGCTGAACCGCTATATGAACCGCACCGCCTCTTCAGCGTTGAAGGATGTCGACGTGGTCGTCTTCGTGGTCGATCGCACTCGCTGGACTGATGAGGATCAGCTGGTGCTTGAGCGTGTCCAGTATGTCGAAGGTCCGGTCATCGTTGCGGTGAACAAGACCGATCGCGTCGAAGACAAGGGCGAGCTGCTGCCGCATTTCGAATGGTTGGCTCAACAACTGCCAAGAGCGGAGATCGTGCCGATCTCCGCCCAGCACGGGCAGAATCTGGATGTATTTGAGAAGCTGGTAGCTTCGCACCTGCCCGAGGGCGAGCATTTTTTTCCCGAAGACCAGATCACCGACCGCAGCAGCCGTTTCCTGGCCGCAGAGCTGGTGCGTGAAAAGATCATGCGTCAACTCGGCGCCGAGGTGCCTTACCAGATCACCGTTGAGATTGAAGATTTCAAGCAGCAGGGCCATGTGCTGCATATCCATGCGTTGATTCTGGTAGAGCGCGACGGCCAGAAGAAAATCATCATTGGCGACAAGGGCGAGCGCATCAAGCGCATTGGCCAGGAGGCGCGCAAGGACATGGAGGTGCTGTTCGACTCCAAAGTCATGCTCAATCTCTGGGTGAAGGTGAAGAGCGGCTGGTCCGACGACGAGCGCGCACTGCACTCGCTCGGCTACAGCTGACGCTAATTCTGCAACACCTGGCCGACTGCCGCAGCCATTGGCGGTCGGGCAACCAGCATTTGTTCCGTCTCTGCACGTGACCTGCCTCCCATGACCGCCCAAACCGCTTTTGTGCTGCACAGCCGGCCCTATCGTGAAAGCAGCGCGCTTGTGGATTTTTTCACGCCCGAAGGGCGGCTACGGGCAGTATTGCGCGGTGCGCGCGGCAAGGCGGGCACGTTGGCGCGTCCCTTCGTGCCACTCGAGGTCGAGTTTCGTGGTCGCGGGGATCTGAAAAGCGTCGGACGGCTAGACAGTGCCGGCCTGGCGTACTGGCTCGATGGCAACGCGCTATTCAGTGGCATGTACCTGAACGAATTGCTGATCCGGTTGCTGCCGGCCGAAGATGCTCATCCCGCCATGTTCGATCACTACGCTGCAACTCTGCCAGCGCTGGCGGCTAAACGACCGCTGGAGCCGATTCTCCGTTCGTTCGAATGGCGCCTGCTGACCGAGCTTGGTTATGGCTTTGCCCTGGACCGGGATGTGGCTGACCAGCCCATCGCTGGCGACGGCTTGTATCGTTTGCTTCCCGAGACCGGGCTCGAGCCGGTCGGGCATTTTCAGCCGGGTCTGTTCAATGGCGCGGAACTCCTGGCCATGGCAGAGGCCGATTGGAGTGTGCCGGGGGCTTTGGCCGCCGCAAAGAGACTCATGCGTCAGGCGTTGGCGCCGCATCTGGGCGGTCGACCATTGGTTAGCCGCGAACTGTTCATGAACATCAAGGAGGTCCCGCGTGACTGAAGCGAATCGAATCCTGCTCGGCGTCAATGTTGATCATGTCGCCACCCTGCGACAGGCGCGTGGTACCCGCTACCCTGACCCAGTCAAGGCTGCGCTGGATGCCGAGGAGGCCGGGGCCGACGGCATTACGGTACACCTGCGCGAGGATCGTCGGCACATCCAGGAGCGTGACGTGCTGATGATGAAGGATGCGCTGCAGACGCGGATGAACTTCGAGATGGGTGTCACCGAAGCGATGCTGGCATTTGCCGAGCAATTGCGGCCCGAACACGTTTGCCTGGTGCCTGAGACACGCCAGGAGCTCACCACCGAGGGCGGCCTGGATGTCGCGGGCCAGGAAGCGCGGATTCGAGAAGCGGTCAACCGCCTGGCTGCTTGCGGTGCTGAGGTGTCGCTATTCATTGACGCCGATCCGCGTCAGATTGAAGCGGCTGCTCGTGTGGGCGCGCCGGCGATCGAGCTGCACACCGGCCGTTATGCCGATGCGCATGGCGTGGCCGAGCGGGCCTGCGAGCTTGCCCGCATTCGCGACGGTGTGGAGTCCGGCTTGAGCCATGGGCTGATCGTCAATGCTGGCCATGGTCTGCACTACCACAACGCCGAAGCGATCGCCGCGATTCGTGGCGTCAACGAGCTGAACATTGGCCACGCGATAGTTGCTCATGCCTTATTCGTCGGGTTCAAACAGGCTGTCAAGGAGATGAAGCACCTGATCCTTACCGCCGCAGCTCGCGGCTGACAACGCTAGGTGGCCCGCATAACGCGGGTCACCTAGCGTTTGAACAGGTTTACCAGTACGGTCAGCACAACGCTCAGCACAATCATCGACGTGATCGGAATGTACGTCTTGCTGCGTTCTGATTCGAGCCGAATGTCGCCGGGCAGCTTGCCGAACCAGCTCAGCAGGCCGGGCGCGTAGTGAAGGGCAACGCCGAGCAACAGCAACACGACGCCGGCGCCGATCAACCATTTAGCCATATCCGCTCCCCTCCTGCGCGTATTCGCTTATCTGCTCATCAGTGGTACGCCGCAAAGGCCGCCACTACCTGCTGCGATAGCACTTTCACCGGCTCGCTGCATTGTGCGGCGCTTAGCAACTTGATCTGGTACTCACCGAGTGCTGGCAGGTCGGCGTCTTCGTCCAGCCGTCTGAGCGGTGGTCTGACCAGGCTCAGCGGGTAGGGCGCAACTGCAAGATCGGCAACCATGGCAGCCTCCTGTCCGGCGCATTGCTCGCTGGAATAGGCGATGCGGTAGCTGCGACCGACACGGTCGAGTGCATCCAGAGCCTGGCGGCGCCAGGCACATTCGGCGCTGGCCAGTGCCAGCGGCAACGGGTTGCGCTTCATCGCAACGCCACCCGCCCGACCGGCCCAGACCAGCGGCTCACGGTGGACGACCTCGCCGCGGGTGTCGTCCTGACCAAGATTGCCAACGCTGATCAAGGCGACGTCCAGTTCACCTGCATCGATTCGCTGGATCATGTCGACGCTGCGCCCGACCGACACATTCACCTCGATGCCGGGATGCGTTCGTGCAAAGAGCGACAAAAGTCCCGGCAGGATATGTGTGCCGATGTCGGCTGGCGCGCCGAAGCGCACTTGGCCACTCAGGCTTGGCTTGATGAAAGCGCCCACGGCTTCTTCGTTTAGCTTGAGCAGGCGCCGAGCGTAGCTGAGGAGTCGCTCGCCCTCAGCGGTCAGGGCGACGCGCCGGGCCTCTCGGCTGAACAAGGCGCAGCCCAGGGTGTTTTCCAGGCGTTTGATCTGCATGCTGACGGCGGACGTGGTGCGGAAAATCTGCGCGGCGGTGCGGGTAAAGCTGCCGCTTTCTGCAATGGATACGAACGTGCGCAGCACATCGTTCTCCAGTAAAGGCATGGCGGATTGCGGCGGTCGTTCAGGCATTCCGGACATTGGTCAACCCTTCAATATTTCTTAAGTGACGGTTCTATTCTAGTCGATTGTTTGAAGTGTCAACGAGGCTCAGTCTGGTTCTGTCGACATCAAGTCGTCGGCAGGCAACGGGTGCATTAATGCATCCTTTCTAGCCAGGAGCATCTGATGAACTGTACAGAAGAGCAGTTGAAGCGTGATCGATCAGCGGGAATAAAAGAGCCGTCCATTCCTAACGTGTATCTACCCGCGATGTGGCCGGTGGAGATGCACGCGTTAGCGCTGGACTGGTTCAAAGCATGGCGCAAGCGCCGCTTGTATCGGCGTCTGCTTCGCCTCAGCGAAAGGCAGCTGCGCTTGCGTGACCTCAGCCGCCCCCTTCTGCTGGCGAAGGCTTCGACGCCGTTGCGGCAAATCGTGCAAGAACAGCGAAACGGGCGGGCTCGGCGTTAAGGCTTACGGGCGATCATCACGGCGCGCATCGGTGCGGGAAGACCTTCGATGGTCTTGCTGTGATCCTGTGGGTCGAGGAACTCGGGGAGCGACTGATAGCGCATCCAGTCGGTGCTGCGCTGCTCCTCTACGCTGGTGATACTGAGGTCGACGCAGCGTACATCGACGAATCCGGCGCGGCGCAGCCAGCACTCAAGTGCGGCTACCGATGGTAGGAACCAGACGTTGCGCATCTGTGCGTAGCGGTCTTCAGGAACCAGCGCAGTGTGCTCGTTTCCTTCAACCACCAGCGTTTCCAACACCAGTTCGCCACCCTTGATCAGGCAGTCCTTCAGGTCCAGCAGATGATCGACAGGCGAGCGCCGATGGTAGAGCACGCCCATGGAAAACACGGTTTCGAAGCCCTCGAGCTTGCTCGGCAGCTCCTCCAACGCCATCGGCAAATGCCAGACGGGCAGGGCGTCGAGGTAGCGCTTCATGGCGTGAAACTGGCAGAAGAACAGCCAGTTCGGATCGATACCGACAACCGAGTCGGCGCCCGCACCGAGCATGCGCCACATGTAATAGCCGTTGCCGCAGCCGACATCGAGGATGCGCTTGCCGGTCAGGTCCAGGTGCGGGGAAGCGCGGTCCCACTTCCAATCCGAGCGCCATTCGGTGTCGACATGCACGCCGAACACATCGAATGGTCCTTTGCGCCAGGGCGACAGGCCGAACAGAGCATCGTGTGTGATGGCACGTGTGGCCTCGTCGCAGTCGGACTCCAGCCGGAAGGCATCACGCAGCTCCACCCCACTAGGCTGGATATCAGGCAGTGCTTCGACGGCACGTCGCCAGCGCGGCAAGTCGCCGTGGCCAATGGCGAGTTTGGCGTCGAGTTGCGCTTGCAGGCCGTTGGCCCAGGCCGCCAGCGGGGTGCCGGCCAGGCGCCAGGCGAGGGGAGTCAGGTCGAGATTCATGGCAGGGCAATCAGGGAGGCAAAATTCAGGCATTGGAACCAGGGCACGACTTTGGAAAAACCGGCGTCCAGCAATCGCTGGCGATGGGTTTCCAGGCTGTCGGGTTTCATCACGTTCTCGATGGCGCTGCGTTTCTGCGCAATTTCCAGCTCGCTGTAGCCATTGGCACGCTTGAAGGCGATATGCAGCTCCGTCAGCAGATCCTGTTCTTGGTCGTCTTCGAAACGCAGCTTTTCCGAGAGGATCAGCGCGCCGCCCGGCACCAGCGCCTGGCGAATGGCGCTGAGCAGCTCAGGCCGCTGTTCAGGCGGGATGAACTGCAGGGTGAAGTTGAGGGCGACCAGCGAGGCCGGCTGGAACTGGAGAGCGAGCACGTCGGCTTCGATCACTTCAACCGGGAGCAGCTCCTGGAACATCGAATCCTGCCCGTGCAGATACTCACGGCAGCGCTCGACCATCGCTGCAGAGTTATCAACGGCAATTACATGACAGTTATCGGTCTTGACGTGCCGACGCAGCGCTTGTGTCACCGCACCCAGCGAGCAACCGAGGTCATACAAACAAGAGTTCGGCTGGGCGAATTGAGCCGCCAGCACGCCGATGTTCTCGACGATGGTGGGGTAGCCCGGCACCGAGCGCTTGATCATGTCGGGAAACACCCGCACCACGTCTTCGTTGAAGACGAAGTCCTGGGGTTGGGCAAGGGGCTGGGCGAACAGGCGATCGGGTTCGTGGCTCACGGCGGCGTCTGGGCAGGCTGAAAAACAGGGGCGGCATTGTAGCGGAAAGCCGCGCCGATGGCCGTGCCCGAGTGGACGGCCGGTGTCCGTTCCCGGCTATTCGACTTCGATGCGGCAGTCGAACAGCCCGGCCGGTTCGGCGTCGGCTTCCCAGGGTCGCTGATAGGTGAGGTAGAGGCGGCCACTGCCGGCCTCGGCTGCCTCGAAGCGCCAGGTAGACAGACCATCGCCACCAATGACGTCGCTTTCAGGCGAGCTGAACACTTCCGGGCCGAGGCTTTTCAGTTGTTCGCTCGAAACCTCGCGCAGGTTCCAGCGATAACCCGTTGCGGGATTGCTTGGCAGGCTCAGGATCAGCATCTGGCTGGGCTGCAACGTCAGTGGACAGTCAGCATCATCGCTCAGCGCGATACTGCTGGACGGGCCACTGGCGCAGCCGGCAAGCAGGAGCAAAGGGGCGAACGACGACAGCAGGCGGGTTACGGGCATAGGCGACCGACTCAAACAAGGGAAAGGAAACGCTCGGGCGTCGGTTGAACCATAAGACCCGCAGACGCGCGCGTAAAGCCATTCTCTGCTGGCCGAGGGTCCGGGCAGCGGGCCGTGGTGCTGGGTTCACGGCCCCGCATTGTCAGAACAGGACCTTGACCACGTCGCTGAAGCGCTTGGCGAAATGCATCGTCAGCCCTTCCTTGAGGTAATCCGGCAGCTCTTCGAAGTCACCCCGGTTCAGCTCGGGAATGATCAGCTCGTAGAGCTTCAAGCGCCGCGCGGCGATTACTTTTTCCCGCAATCCGCCGATGGGCAGAACCAGCCCGGTCAGGGTCAGCTCACCGGTCATGGCCACGCCTTTCTTGGGCGCCTGGTTGCGTGCCAGCGAGAGCAGGGCGCTGGCCATGCTGATGCCGGCGCTGGGACCGTCCTTAGGCGTGGCGCCTTCCGGCACGTGCATGTGCACAAAAGCCTGGTCGAAGAATTTCGGGTCGCCCTTAAACTCCTTCAGGTGGGAGTTCACGTAGCTGAAGGCGATTTCGGCCGACTCTTTCATCACATCGCCGAGCTTGCCGGTGAGCTTGAAACCGCGGTTGAGCGTATGAATACGCGTTGCCTCGATGGGCAGCGTGGCGCCACCCATGCTGTTCCAGGCCAGACCGGTGACGACGCCAACCCCTGTAAGCAGTTGCTCCGGGTGCCAGAACGGCATGCCCAGGTAGCTTTCGATATCTTTCGGGCCAATCTTGATCTTGCTCTCGGGCTCGTCGAGCAGCTTGACCACCGCCTTGCGCACCACTTTGCCGAGTTGCTTATCCAGCTGGCGTACACCCGCTTCTCGCGCATAGCCTTCGATCAGACTGCGCAACGCGCTGTCGCTGATCGCCAGACGAGCCTTGGGCACGCCGGCGCGCTCCAACTGCCGCGGCCAGAGATGCCGCTTGGCGATGGCCAGCTTTTCCTCAGTGATGTAGCCGGACAACCGGATGATTTCCATGCGGTCGAGCAGGGGGCCGGGGATCGAGTAAAGGCTGTTGGCGGTGCAAACGAACAGCACCTTGGACAGGTCCACGCGCAGATCGAGGTAATGGTCGAGAAAGCCGACGTTCTGCTCGGGGTCGAGGGTCTCCAGCAGCGCCGACGCCGGGTCGCCCTGATGGCTGTTGCCGAGCTTGTCGACCTCGTCGAGCATGATCACCGGATTCATCACCTCGACTTCTTTCAATGCCTGGACCAGCTTGCCGGGCAAGGCGCCGATATAAGTGCGTCGATGGCCTTTGATCTCGGCCTCGTCACGCATGCCGCCGACGCTGAAGCGATAGAAGCGGCGCCCGAGTGACTCGGCGATGGACTTGCCGATGCTGGTCTTGCCCACGCCTGGCGGGCCAACCAGCAGCACGATGGAGCCGGAAATTTCGCCACGGAAGGCGCCGACGGCGAGAAACTCGATGATCCGGCTCTTGATGTCGTCGAGCCCGGCGTGGTGAGCATTGAGCACCTTGCGCGCATGTTCGAGGTCCAGCTTGTCCTCGCTGTACAGGCCCCAGGGCATGGAGGTGGCCCAGTCCAGATAGTTGCGGGTGACGGCGTATTCCGGGGACCCGGTCTCCAGCACTGATAGCTTTTGCAATTCATCGTCGATGCGCTTCTGTGCTGCGGGTGGCACGACCTTGCCCTCCAGTCGCGAGCGGAATTCATCGGCGTCGGCGCTGCGGTCATCCTTGGTGATGCCGAGTTCCTGCTGGATGATCTTCAGCTGTTCCTTGAGAAAGAACTCGCGCTGGCGTTCGCCGATCTTGCGGTTCACTTCGCCGGTCAGCTCCTTCTGCAACTTGGCGACCTCTACCTCCTTGCGCAGCAGCGGGAGGACCTTTTCCATGCGCTTGAGTACCGGCACGGTGTCGAGCACTTCCTGCAGTTCCGGGCCTGGCGCAGTGGTCAGCGCGGCGGCGAAATCGGTCAGGGGCGAGGGCGCGTTCGGGCTGAAACGGTTGAGGTAGTTCTTCAACTCTTCGCTATACAGCGGGTTGAGCGGCAGCAGCTCTTTGATCGCGTTGATCAGCGCCATGCCGTAGGCCTTCACCTCATCACGCGGGTCTTCGTCGCTTTGCGGGTAGTCCACTTCCACCAGATACGGAGGCTTGCGCCGCAGCCAGCCGCGGATTCGCACCCGCGCCAGGCCCTGGGCTACGAATTGCAGTTTGCCGCCTTCTTTCGATGCGTGATGCACGCGAACCATGGTGCCGTGCTCGGGCAGGCTGTCCGGGTCGAAGCTGGCAGCATCCTGCGCCGGCGAGTCCATAAAGAAGAGGGCAAGGCGCTGATGCGGCGTTTTGGAGACCAGGTCCAGGGTTTCGGCCCAGGGCTCTTCGTTGACAATGACCGGCAGCACCTGGGCCGGGAAGAACGGCCGGTTGTGGATCGGGATGATGTACAGCTTGTCGGGCTGCTCCTGGTCCGGCAACACCAGCCCGGTAGATGAATGGTCCTGCTCGAGGTCCTGATGGATGTCGTCGTTCATGCGGCACCTGTGGCGAGTACGTGCTCTTTAGATGGGTATCCGACAAATGATTTCAATCCAATCCCGTCATCGACCGTGGGGGCTGGCTGTAAAAACGGGTTTGCCTCCGGTAGAGTGCGGCAATACGTCAGGTATCCCCCATGCTCAACGCACGTCTGCTTCGCCTCGATGACCAAGCTCACGAACACGCTCACGACTACCACCAGCTGGTCATGTCGCTGTCGGGTTGTGCCGAGTTTGAAGTGGACGGGACGGGTGGAGAGGTGTGCCGTATGCGTGCCTGCCTTGTGCCGGGATACGCCGAGCACGAGTTCGCCGGCAAGGGCGACAACCGCATGCTCATCATTGACCTCGATGAGAATGACCTGAGTGCCGACGACCCACGCCTGCTGGCGCAATTGTTCGAAACCCCGCGTTACCCCGCGCTCGACGCTGACTTCCACAACCTGTTGAACTATGCCGGTGCCGAACTGGCCCGTTACGGCAGTGACCCGTTGCTGGCGCGGGCGCTGGGTGGCGTGTTGTTGCGTGCGTTGCACCTGCGGGTGTTCGGGGAAGGCACGCGCCAGCCGACTGGCCCACTGGACGTAGCCCGGCTGGATGCACACATCGAAAGCAATCTTGCTCGACGGATTACCGTTGCCGAGTTGGCGCAGGTCGTCTGCCTGAGCCCCAGCCATTTTCACGCGCAATTCAAGGACAGCGTCGGCCTGACGCCACATCAATACCTACTCAAAAGTCGCCTCAACCGTGCCGCACGGCTGCTACGCGAGAGTCCGCTGCCCTTGGTTCGGATTGCTGAGGAGTGCGGTTTTTCAAGCCAGAGTGCCTTGACGACGGCAACACGCCGTTATCTGGGGCTGACGCCTAAAAAGCTGCGACACAGCGACGGCTAGAACTATAGAACGCACCGCATCGGTGCGTTTTTCATTTTTCAGCTAACTTTTTGCACTGCTCTAGTGAGCTTTTATGACCGTATTTCGACGGCCACGTAAAGCCGTAGGTTTTTGTAAAAGTTCAGTAGATATCTGCAACAACGCAAAACTCTCTCGCCGTAGATTCCCCTACCCGTTTGGCGGCCACCGCTGCGCCATCATTGGTGTGGGCGACCCGCCGGGCCTGATTCATCACAACAACACTCCACGAGAGGAGCGGCGCGATGTTCAAAGCCGGTCAAGTCTTGCAGGGCGATTTCGCCAATCTGAAAGCCGCCGAATTCTTCCCCGCCATCAGCGCGAACTACAGCGTTGACGAGGCGGCCTACCTGAACGAGCTGTTGCAACTCGCCGACCCCGGCGAGGCGGGCATCGAAGCCATTCGCCGCGAAGCACGTGGCCTGATCGAAGCCGTACGCGGCCGTGATAACGCCGTCGACACCCTCGACGCGCTGCTGCGCCAGTACAGTTTGGACACCCACGAAGGCCTGATGCTGATGTGCCTGGCCGAAGCGCTGTTGCGCGTGCCGGACTCGGCCACCGCTGACGCTTTGATCCGCGACAAGCTCAATGCCGCCGAGTGGGAACGCCACCTCGGCCAGAGCGACAACGTGCTGGTCAACTTCGCTGCGTGGGGCCTGGTGATGACCGGCAAGGTGGTCGATCCGGAAAACGCCGACGGCCGCCCAAAGAATGTCATCGGCCGCCTGGTCAAGCGTTCCGGCGAGCCGGTCATTCGCGCCGCGATGAACCAGGCGATGAAGCTGATGGGCAAGCAGTTCGTGCTGGGCCGGACCATCTCCGAAGCGCTCAAGAATGGCCGCCCCGAGCGCGAGAAGGGCTACACCTATTCCTTCGACATGCTCGGCGAAGCGGCACTGACTGTCGAGGACGCGCGCAAGTACATGGCCGACTACCGTCAGGCCGTGGAAACCGTTGGCGCAGAGCCCCAGGTAGGCCTCGGTCCACGTCCGTCGGTGTCGATCAAGCTGTCGGCGCTGCATCCGCGTTATGAAGTGGCTCAGCGTGAGCGCGTACTGACCGAGCTGTTCGCCAGCGTCCGCGAACTGGCGATCCTGGCGCGCCGCCTGGATGTCGGCATCACCATCGACGCCGAAGAGGCCGATCGCCTCGAGCTGTCGCTGGAACTCTATGAAAAGCTGATGCGTGACCCAGCCATCGCTGGCTGGGGCGAGTTTGGCCTGGTCATTCAGGCGTATTCCAAGCGCTGTCTGCCGGTGCTGGTCTGGCTGACCCTGCTGGGCAAGGAGCTGAATGCGCGGATCCCATTGCGTCTGGTGAAGGGTGCCTACTGGGACAGCGAGATCAAGCAGTGCCAGGTGCAGGGCCTCGACGGCTATCCGGTCTACACCCGCAAGGAAGGCACCGACACCTCCTATCTGGCTTGCGCTCGTTACCTGTTGTCCGAACAGACACGTGGCGTGATCTACCCGCAGTTCGCCAGCCACAACGCGCACACCGTCAGCTGCATCCTGTCGATGGTTGGTGAGTTGAAAACGCCGCGTGAGTTCGAGTTCCAGCGTCTGCACGGTATGGGCGACGCGCTCTACGACACTGTGATCGAGAAGTACCGCAAGAACGTGCGCATCTACGCGCCGGTTGGTGCGCATAAAGACCTGCTGCCGTACCTGGTGCGTCGTC
>CETJ01084433.1_pt1 | contig 31256 bp, 26 predicted proteins | sample 531341 | NCBI WGS metagenome assembly CETJ01 (sample SAMEA2622677, study PRJEB7988) | marine metagenome | isolation source: saline water (ENVO:00002010), including | reverse complement strand
GTGCAGGTGCAGGTGCAGGTGCAGGTGCAGGTGCAGGTGCAGGTGCAACAGGAGTCTGAGCGACAGCTGCAGGAGCGGCAACCGACTCAGCGGTTGGCGCCTTGGTGTGTGCGGACTCAGTGCTGGCTGAACTGGGTCCTGTCGACTTTTCCGGCTCTGGCGGCGCTGACTGATCCGGTAGCGCGCCGGGCGTCACCGTAATACCACCGGAGGCGGCATCAGCAAGCGTACCCGGGCGAAACGCCAGCATTCTCAGCAGCGCCATTTCGAAACCGCCACGCGGCTCCGGTGCCAGAGGCAGATCACGGCGGCCATGCAGGGCGAGCTGGTAGAACAGCTGCACATCCTCGGCGCTGACCTTGCCGGCCAACGCCAGCACACGCTGCTGATCACCCAGGCTGTTGTCCGTTGCCTCGGGCACCACCTGCGCCATGGCTACGCGCTGCAGGGTTGAAATCAGCTCGGCCAGCACACCGGCAAAATCCACGCCCTGCTCTGCCAACTGCGCCGCGGCGGCCATCAGGCCACGGGCATCACCGGCCACCAGCGCGTCCAGCACGCCAAATACCTGAGCATGGTCGATGGTACCCAGCATGCTGCGCACCTGCTCAACCCGCAGCTGGCCATTGCCAAAGGCAATCGCCTGGTCGGTCAGACTGAGCGCATCGCGCATTGAGCCATCAGCCGCACGCCCGAGCAGCCAGAGCGACTCCTCGTCAAAGCCGATCTGTTCCTCACCCAGCACGTGACGAAGATGCTCCACCACTTTTTCCGGTGGCATGTTCTTCAGCGCGAACTGCAGGCAACGGGACAGGATGGTGACAGGCAACTTCTGCGGGTCGGTTGTTGCCAGCAGAAACTTGACATGCTCCGGCGGCTCTTCCAGCGTTTTCAGCAGCGCATTGAAGCTGTGGCTGGAGAGCATGTGCACTTCGTCGATCAGGTAGACCTTGAAGCGCCCGCGCGACGGCGCGTACTGCACATTCTCCAGCAGCTCGCGGGTGTCCTCGACCTTGGTGCGACTCGCCGCATCCACCTCGATCAGATCGACAAACCGACCCTGATCGATCTCCTGGCAGGCCGAGCACTGACCACAGGGTTCCGAGCTGATGCCTCTTTCGCAGTTAAGACACTTGGCCAGAATCCGGGCGATGGTGGTCTTGCCGACCCCGCGGGTACCGGTAAACAGATAGGCGTGGTGCAGCCGGTTGTTATCAAGCGCATTGATCATGGCCTGCAGCACATGGGTCTGGCCGACCATCTCGCGGAACAGGCGGGGCCGCCACTTGCGGGCTAGTACCTGATAACTCATTGGCTCTGTTGGTATCCGTTGGTCTAAAGCGAGCGAGTAATGTACCCAAGCAGCGGCTACAATGCGAGCGCAAGACGCCAATGCCGGCGATTGTTACCCATGACAGTCCGCATCAGGCATCACGACCGGGCGCATCCGGCCGGGGCGAGGGCCTGCCCATTCTGTCTCGCCAGCTGCAGCGAGCTCCTTCAATATTCCACTTAAAGGATCCAGCCAACTCATGTCGGCCCTGAGTAATCTGTCCATCAAGCTACGCCTGACCATCCTCAGCGCATTTGCCCTGACTCTACTGATCATACTGAGCATCGTTTCGGTAAACGCACTCAGCAATGCCGCCAAATCCCTCAAAACGGTCTATCACGATCGCCTGATTCCCACCGGCCAGTTGGGGCGCATTGAACTGGCCGTACAGACCATTCAGACAGAGTTGCTGCTGTGAGCACAGCATAACCCCAGCCATCCCCTGCGCAGCAGCCACCAGCACCCACTGGATCAGCACCTGAATGTTGTTGACGGCGCTGTCAGTCTGATCAAAAAGGATTGGAGCGCCTATCTGTCAACGCACCTAACGGCCGAGGAGAAGCAGTTAAGCGACACCGTCGATGCGCAGCTTGAACGCATGCTGACCCAGGGTGTAGTGCCTGCCCTTACGGCCTTGCGGCAAGCCGACTTTGCCGCAGCCAACCAAATACTGCTGACCACGCTGCGGCCTGAGGCCGGCACGTTGGCAGGCACGCTCGAGCAGTTGCTCGAGCTGCAGAGCGCCATCGCCGAGCAGGAGTACCAGAACGCCGAAACCAGCTATCAGAACACGCTGATAATCGCGGCTATTACTACCCTGGTCGCCCTCACCGCACTGCTGCTGATGTCCTGGAGCATCATTCACGGTATCAGCGCTTCCGTCACCCGACTGGAGCTGGCCAGCACCCGGCTCGCCGACGGCGACCTGACCAGCCGCGCCAACGACCGCAGAACCGATGAGCTGGGACGCATCAGCCAGGCCTTCGACCGCATGGCAGAACGCTTCCAGAACACCATCAACCAGGTGGCCGGCTCCAGTGGCCAACTTGCCGCTGCGGCCGAGGAAACCTCGGCAATCAGCGTGCAAACCGGCAGCGGCGTGCGCCAGCAGCAGCATGAAGTCGAGCAGGTAGCGGCCGCGATGCACGAGATGACCACCACAGTGCAGGACGTGGCGCGCAATGCTGCCGAGGCCGCCGATGCGTCACATCAGGCCGAACAGGAAGCCCAGCAGGGCCGCCAGCTGGCCACCCGCACCATCGATGCCATTCAATCCCTGGCAGAAGAAGTGGAGCGCGCTGCCCAGGCTATCCAGCGGCTGGAACAGGAAAGCGACAGCATCAGCTCGGTGCTGACGGTGATTCAGGGCGTCGCAGAGCAGACCAATCTGCTGGCGCTCAACGCGGCCATCGAGGCCGCTCGCGCCGGCGAACAGGGGCGCGGCTTTGCGGTGGTGGCCGACGAGGTCCGAGCGCTGGCCTCGCGTACCCAGCAGTCCGCATCCGAAATCCAGCAAATGATCACCCGCCTGCAGGAAGGCACTGGCGAAGCGGTCAGCGTGATGCAGATCAGCCGCGACAAAGCCAAACAAGGGGTAGATGCTGTTGGCCTGGCAAGCGATCGCCTGCTGGCGATCACCGACGCCGTGACCCGCATCAATGATCTCAACGTGCAGATTGCGTCGGCCGCGGAAGAGCAGTCATCGGTCGCGGAAGAGATCAATCGCAATATCAACAACGTCAGCGATATTGCACAGCAAACCAGCACGGCGTCGGAGCAGAGCGCAGCCACCAGCGAAGAGCTCGCACGCCTGGCCAGCGACCTGCAACAGCTGATCGGACGCTTCCGCGTCTGATCCACTGCATCAGGCAACGCCGGACCCTCAAGGCCCGACGCTGTCCTGTGCAACCCACCTGAATGACCCGCCTCAGCATAGAACCGCCGATACCCTCCGCTTGGCGGGTAACGGGCATGACTGCGTCTAAGGCTTAATGACGACAGCGGGTATTGAGCGAACGACGAATCTCGCGTCTGCCAATGACCGGACGCAACGATTGCGGCACCGCAACACGGCAGTAGAAGACAGGGTGACGGGAAAGCTGGAGCCAGGAGGGTAAGGCCTGCATGTACCACCTCTTGTACCACCTGCACAAGAAACGGAAAAAGCCTTATAAATCAAATATTTGGAGGCAACCCCACCAGCCACACCCCGGCACACGATATGACCGCTGCGGCTGCTCCCTTCCGGGCCTGACCGGGTTCACGGCTGATCATTGCGAGGGGACCGGTGGGGCCACCATAGCGACCTGAGCTTGCTCAGGCCGCGCTATTGTAACGGCTTATGCTCAAGTTACAACCCGAATATCAGGTTTTGAAGCGACCAACCTGTTGCTGCAGGTTGGCAGCCAGGCGTGCGAGCACGTTACTGGCATCACGACTCTCCTGAGACGACTGCGCAGACTGGTTGGACAGATCACGAATGCCACTGATGTTGCGGGCGATATCTTCGGTGGTCTGACTCTGCTCCTCGCACGCAGCGGCGATCTGCGCCGCCATGTCGTTGATGCGCATGACGGAGGCGGAAGTCTCGTTCAGCGAAGATTCGGTGGTACCGGCCTTCTCGACGCTCTGTGCTGCGAGCTGGGCACCACGCTGCATGACGGCAACAGCCTGTCCGGTGCCGCTCTGCAGCTTCTGGATCATTTGCTGGATATCACGGGTGGAGTCCTGGGTACGCGCCGCCAGTGCACGGACCTCGTCGGCCACCACCGCAAAGCCGCGGCCCTGCTCTCCGGCGCGGGCGGCCTCGATGGCTGCGTTGAGCGCCAGCAGGTTGGTCTGCTCGGCAATACCCTCGATCACACTGAGCACGCCGCCAATCTTGTCGGTGTCCTGCTCCAGATTGTTGATCACACCCGCAGCCTCTTCAACATCGGCGGCCAGGCGTCGCAGATCGTTCATGGTGGCTGACACCACATCGGACGCAGAGTGTCCCTGACGGTCTGCCTCACGGGCGGCATCAGCAGTACTATGCGCGTTGTCGGCAACCTCGTGGATGGCAGCGCTCATCTCCGTCGCTGCGGTACTGACCTGGTCGACCGCCATGTACTGCTCGTTGACCAGTTTCTCCTGCCCCTCGGCAATTGCACTCATCTGCTCAGCAGCCGAGGCAACCTGCAGGGTGGATTCGGCAACGTCGCGTATCAGCCCCTGCAATTGCTCCAGAAAGGCGTTGAATGCCTTGCTCAGCTGGCCCAATTCGTCATTGGAGTGCACCACCACGCGGCGAGTCAGGTCGCCCTCGCCGTCTGCAATGTCGCGAATGCGCTGCAGCAGCTCACGTAACGGGTTGGTGATCAGCCCGGGGAAAAACGCAATCATAAGCACACACACTACGGCACCGATGGCCAGCACCACCGTCACCCGAGCATGGCTTGCGGCGACATCCGCTTCCGCTTCGGCCGCCTCCGCTTCAGCCTGCTCGTTGACCCGCTCGGTCATGCTGTTGATCATGTCCCGCGCGCGGGTGTACTGCTCATAGCCCTGGCCATAGCTGATATCACGGGCCTTGTCCGCATTACCGGATCGAGCCAGGCGGACGTTTTCGAGCGAGGTGGCCTTCCAGACAGCAAACGCCCTGGCGAATTCATCCGCCAGCGCGCGCCCTTCCGGCGTTTTGGTGGCAGCAGCATAACGCGCAATGCGGTCGCTGGCCTGCTGCATGTTCTCGGTGAGTTCGGCATCCAGCCCGCTCGAGTTCACGCCTTCGATAATGGCCCGCTCGGCCGCCAGCGCCTGATACATGTCACGGTCGGCTTCGAGCACCAGCGAACTGCGCGGCAACAGGTCGGTCGATACGCGCACCAGACGCGACTCAACCTTGGAGACAGCCCAGAATGCAGACAGACCAAGGACCACAAACAGTGCGGCCAGAATCAGAATGGGAAGGGTCAATTTCCAGCGGAAACTCAAATCACGGAAGACACTAAGCATGGCTCTTTTTCACTCTTGTCAGCACGGCAGGCAGGACTCGAAAGGACGAGTCCGCGATAACTCCCTGGAGGCAGGCTCGGCTTGGATCATTAAACATCACACCGACAACAGCCAACGCGCGCCGTCACGCACACGTCAATTTTTTGCTTCCTGAAATGAGTATCGACCATGAGCGCCAAAGCATGAGTGCTTTTTAGTTGTTTTTCTCATAAAAAACAGGGCGCTTACAAAGAAGTCTCAGACTGGTCTCAGTTGGCACCTGTAAACAGCCAGGCGCTCATCAGCGGAATGTACAGCAGTGCGACCAGCGTGCTGAGCAGCGCGGTGCCGGCAACCTGCGCGGAATGGGTGTCGAGCAGCGTGGCTATGACAACCGTATTGGCGGCAATAGGGGTAATGGAGATCAGCATAATCGCCTGATAGACGGCGACGTCGTAGACCTGCAACAGACGGGCATCCAGCGCGCAGAATGCCAGCGCCAGCAACGGCCAGCTGACGAACTTGCCCAGCAGCGCCAGCCCGGTAAAGCGCAAGTCTCCGGCCAGACCGCGAAAACTCAGAATGCTCATACCGATAATCATCATGCCGAATACGCTGTAGGCACCGCGCAGGTTATCGAACAGCGGCTCGAATGCATCCGGAATCTGCAGGCCGGCACTGTTGAGGCCGACCGCCAGAAAGTAGGCATATAGCGACGGCAGCCGTACCACCTTGATCAGACAGTCCCGAATGCCGTAGCGCCCGCGCGCAGCCAGATAAAACCCGACGGAGTTTTCGAACAGGGTGGTTCCGAGCATGCAGACGATATAAATCGCCAGCCCCTGCTCGCCGAACAGCAGCAGCGCAACCGGGATACCAAAATAGCCGGTATTACCGGTTCCGACCGCGAGCGGGATCATGTTGGCGCCGACCCCTGGAAACCAGCGTCTGGCGATCTGCAAATGCGCCCAGCCGGTGAGACTGCATAGCGCGAAGGTCAGAAACGGCAGCAGGATGACTTCAGCAGACAACGGGGCGTGCATCACCCCGGAAAACACCACCGACGGCGTCACGATATACATCATGATGCCAGCGATGTGTCGGCCGCTGGCATCCAGATAGCGGCCGGCTAGCCAGCCAAGACCAACCGTCACATAGAGCGGCAACAGTTTGTAGAGTAAGGCAAGGGCGGCCAGCATGAGGGCTCCGCAGCGAACAGTCGGTGCCGCAGTCTAGCAGCCCCGACACGGCTTAGTCGGCGATCAGATACACCCGCTCGGTCAGCGAACGCATGCCCTGGCTGGCAAACACGGCGTGATCGGCCAATACATCCTTCTCTTCCAGCACCTCGATACTGCAGCCCGCGTACAGTTGCCGTACTTCGGTATCGGACACGCTGAAAGGCGGCCCGGGGCGCTGTTCTTGCGGATAATCCAGGGTCACCAGCAGCAGACGCCAGCCCGCGGGCAGCAGTGCGCGTTGATGGGCAACGTAACGCGCACGCATTTCCGGCGGCAGCGCGATCAGCGCCGCGCGATCATAAATTGCACCGACTCCCTGCAGATGCTCGGGCCGGAGCGCAAAGACATCGCCGCAATACAAAGTAAAACCGGCGCCCTCGGCTACCTCAAACTCCCCCTCCGTTTGCCATTGCAAATCCAGCCCATGCTCGTCAGAGAAGCTCTCCAGCGCGCTACGCGCCAACTCAACGCCCCGAACCGGGTGCCCCTGGCTGCGCAACCAGATCAGATCAAGCGATTTACCGCACAATGGCACCCAAACCTGTGCCTCGGCATCAACGCCGAGCCGCGGCCACCAGCGCTGCAGCAGCGGATTGGTTGACGCCTTGTGAAACCCGATTTCCCCGCGCTGCCAGCGCTCATGCCAGAATGCCGCATCCATCCTGCTTTCTCCCTACGTTGCAATGCGTTGACTATACAGCAATTTTTTTACCGCTCCGGGCCATAAACGATATAGTGAACGCGTTCCATCCACCCGCTCCGAGCTGCTCCCATGGACTATATCAACACCCTCTTTCTGATCGGTGCAGTGCTGCTCTGCTTCAGCGTGCTCGCCAGTTCGCTGTCGTCGCGCCTGGGCATCCCGCTACTGCTGATCTTCCTGATCATCGGCATGCTGGCCGGGGTGGACGGTATTGGCCGTATTCAGTTCGAGGATGCCAACACCGCCTTTCTGATCGGCAGCCTGGCATTGGCGATCATTCTGCTCGATGGCGGCATGCGCACACGGGTGGAAAACTTCCGGGTGGGGCTGTGGCCCGCCGTGTCCCTGGCCAGCCTCGGGGTGCTGATCAGCGCCGCGCTGACCGGTGCGCTTACCGCCTGGCTGCTGGAGCTGCACTGGCTGCAGGGCCTGCTGCTTGGTGCCATCGTCGGGTCCACCGACGCCGCTGCGGTGTTCTCGCTGCTGCAGGGCAAGGGGTTGAACCTGAAACAACGGGTTGGCGCAACGCTGGAGATCGAGTCGGGGTCAAACGATCCGATGGCGATTTTCCTGACCATTACCCTGGTCGAGATGCTTGCCAGTGGCCAGACCAGCTTCAGCTGGTCTTTCGCCCTGCTGCTGATTGAACAGTTCGGCATCGGCGCACTCTGCGGGCTGGCCGGCGGCTTCGGCCTGGTCTGGCTGGTCAACAGGGTGACGCTGCCAGCCGGCCTGTATCCGCTGCTGATCACCAGTGGCGCCATCATGGTGTTTGCCGCGACCAACAAGATTGGCGGCAGCGGCTTTCTTGCCATCTATCTGACCGGGCTGATCCTGGGCAACAACCGGGTACGCAACCTGCAGAATATCCTGCAGGTGCAGGACGGTATGGCCTGGCTCAGCCAGATCGGCATGTTCCTGATGCTGGGTCTGCTGGTAACGCCCAGTGAAATGCTCATCATCGCCCTGCCGGCGGTGTTGATTGCGCTCTTCCTGATTTTCATCGCCCGGCCGATTGCGGTCATGATCTGCCTGATCCCGTTTGTGTTTTCCTGGCGCGAGAGGTTGTTTATCGCCTGGGTCGGCCTGCGCGGCGCGGTGCCGATCATCCTCGCAATCTTCCCCCTGCTGGCGGGACTCGAGCAGGCGCAGCTGCTGTTCAACCTGGCCTTTGTGGTGGTGCTGGTCTCGCTGCTGCTGCAGGGGTCTTCACTGCCGCTGGCTGCACGCCTGTGCAAGGTAGAGATTCCGCCGCAGCCTGAGCCACTGCAGCGCACCAGTCTGGATACCGCCATCGACGGCGACTTTGAACTGCTGATCTACCAGCTGGACAACGCCAACTGGTGCGTTGGCGTTGCCCTTCGGGACCTGAAGATGCCCGGCGAGACACGCATTGCCGCACTGTTCCGCGGCAATCATCTGATGCACCCGACCGGCAGTACTCAGCTCGCCCTGGGCGATGTGCTCTGCGTTGTGGGGCGGCCGCGCGATCTGCCGGCGCTGTCAAAACTGTTCAGCAAGGCGCAACCGCCTCGCTATCTGGAAAACCGCAGCTTCTTCGGCGACTTCATCCTCGAGGGCGAGGCCACACTGGGCGACGTTGGCAAGTTCTATGGCTTCGCCGTCCCGGAGGATATGCGCCAGCTCAGCCTGGCGGCGTTTTTCAGCCGCCAGTTCGGCGGTCATCCGGTGGTGGGCGATCAGATCGAGTGGGAGGGGCACACCTGGGTGGTTGCCGCCATGGACAACGACTGGATCCTCAAGGTGGGTCTGAAACTGGGCGACGGCGGCAGACCGCCATTCGGCTTTTGACGGAAGTCGGTTACGGCACTTGACTCTAACATGATGTCAGGGTTCAAGCTGACCGCATTCAAACCTCAATGGAGTCACCCCATGACTGAATTCACGCTCCACATCAGCGGCATGCATTGCGCAAGCTGCGTGGGCAAGGTCGAGGCCGCTCTTGCCAATGTTGACGGCATTGACCAGGTCGCCGTCAACCTTGCCGCCGAAACGGCGCGCATCAGCCTGGATGCGCCTGCCACCCTGACCGACGCCGAGAAGGCGCTGAGTCAGGCCGGCTACCCGGCGCGAACACAGGAAGCCCAGCTGCAACTGGAGGGACTGACCTGTGCCGGCTGCGTGCGCCGCGCCGAGCAGGCCCTTCAGGCGGTTGAAGGCGTGCTCTCGGCCCAGGTCAATCTTGCCAGTCAGCAGGCCCGAGTAACCCTGCTGGACGGCACCGACAGCGACGAGATCCTGCGCGCCTTGCGCAAGGCAGGCTATCCCGGCCAATGGCTGGATGACGCGCGACCCGCCGCCGACAGCGGCCCGAACCTGCCCAGCGAGCGCCGCTGGCTGATTGGCGCTGCACTGCTGACCGCGCCCATGCTGCTGGCCATGATCCCTGCCCTGCTTGGCGCCGGTCACTGGATGCTGCCCGGCTGGTTGCAGCTGATTCTTGCCAGCCTGGTGCAGTTTGTCTTTGGCGCCCGCTTCTATCAGGGCGCCTGGCATGCGCTGCGCAATCGCACGGCCAATATGGACCTGCTGGTCGTGCTCGGCACCAGCGCCGGCTGGCTGCTCAGCAGCTGGAACCTGTTCGCCAGCGGCGGCCACTCGCCTCACCTCTACTACGAAGCCTCGGCGACCATCGTCACCTTCATCCTGCTCGGGCGCTATCTGGAAACCCGCGCAAAGGGGCAGACGCTGGAGGCGATCCGCGCCCTGACCTCACTGCGTCCGGATGTGGCGCGGCTGCGCGATGCCGATGGCGAGCGTGAAGTGCCGTTGAGCCAGATCATTCCGGGTGACCAACTGGTCGTCCGGGCCGGTGAGCGCATCCCCGTCGATGCAGAGGTAATCGAGGGCAGCTGCCACGTTGACGAATCCATGCTGACCGGTGAAAGCCTGCCCGTCGACCGCAGCCCCGGCGATGCGGTACGCGCCGGCAGCCTGAATCAGGACGGGCTGCTGGTGATTCGTACTAAAGCAGTCGGCAAGGACACCCTGCTCGCGCAGATCGTGCGCATGGTTGAAAGCGCGCAAAGCTCCAAGGCCCCGATCCAGCGCCTGGTAGACCGGGTCGCCGCCGTATTTGTACCAGTCGTGATCATCATTGCCCTGCTGACCTGGGGCATCGGCAGCCTGCTGATCGGCCCGCAAGCCGCGCTGCTCAATGCCATCGCCGTACTGGTCATTGCCTGCCCCTGTGCACTGGGCCTGGCTACGCCCACGGCGATCATGGTCGGTACCGGGGTAGCCGCGCGGCACGGCATCCTGATCCGCGACGCCGAAGCGCTCGAACGGGCTCGCCAGGTTACTGCCGTGGTATTCGACAAGACCGGCACCCTGACCCGCGGCAAACCCAGCCTGACCCACATTGAAGCTGTGGACGGAGCCAGTGCCGATCAGGTCCTGCGCGCAGCACTGGCGATTCAGCAACAGGCTGAACATCCGCTGGCCCGAGCGGTCTGTGACTACGCCGCCGACCAGGGCGTTAACGTCGAGGCCGCACAGGACCTGCAGGTGCTGGCCGGACGCGGCGCCCGCGGCGAGGTTAATGGCCTGACCACCTGGCTGGGTAATGCGCGCCTGATGGAGGAACAGGGGCTGGATCTGTCTGCCTACATGGATAAGGCGCAGGCTCTGCAGGCAGACGGTGCCAGCCTGTCCTGGCTGGCTCAGGGGGACCGAGTGCTGGGCATGCTGACTTTCGCCGACAGCCTCAAGGACAACGCCGCAGAGACCGTCGCTCGGCTCCAGCGCCAGGGCATCGAGACCCTGCTGATCAGTGGCGACAGCCAGAATGCTGCCGAGCACATCGGCCGTCAGCTGGGCATTGATCAGACCCGCGGCAATGTGCTGCCGGCCGACAAGGTCGGTGAAATCGAGCGCCTGCAACAGCAGGGCAAGATCGTCGCCATGATCGGTGACGGCATCAATGATGCCCCTGCACTGACCCGTGCCGATGTGGGTATGGCCATGTCCACTGGCACCGACGTGGCCATGCACAGCGCCGGCATTACCCTGATGCGCGGCGATCCGGCGCTGGTACCGATGGCGCTGGCGCTGTCACGCCGGACCGGCGCCAAGATTCGCCAGAATCTGTTCTGGGCCTTCGTCTACAACTGCCTGGGCATTCCGCTGGCAGCGGTGGGTCTGCTGAATCCGATGATTGCCGGTGCGATGATGGCCGCCAGCAGCGTCTGTGTGGTCAGCAATGCGCTGCTACTGAAGCGCTGGAAGCCGGAGGACGCATGAATATCAGCCAGGCCGCCGAGGCCTGCGGGCTCAGCCCGCGGATGATTCGGCATTACGAGAAAATCGGACTGCTGCCTGCACCGCCGCGCAGCGAAGGCGGCTATCGCCAATACAGCCAGCGCGACCTGCACACGCTGGGTTTTATTCAGCGCGCGCGCCGGCTGGGCTTCAGCATGGAGCAGATCGGCCATCTGCTTACTCTGTGGCAGGACCGTTCGCGCTCCAGCGCCGAGGTCAAGGCACTGACCGCCGCACACCTGCGGGAGCTGGAAGAGAAGATACGGGATCTGCAGGCCATGCATGATACCTTGGCCGAGCTGGCAGACTGCTGCAGTGGCGATGACCGCCCGGATTGCCCCATCATTCGCTCGCTGGCCGATGATTGAGCCGAACACCAAGGAGCCACCATGGAGCTGAAATCGCTGCGTCACTTTGTGGCCCTGGTCGAATATCAGGGTTTTGCCCGCGCCGGTGAGGCCATCGGCCTGAGCCAGCCGGCGCTGAGCCGCAGCATTCAGAACCTGGAACTGCGCCTGGGCTGCACGCTGGTCAGCCGCTCTGGCAAGGGCGTCGAGCTGACCCCGCAGGGCGAGCTGGTGCTGGAACATGCCCGTCGACTGATCGCCGGCAGCACCGCGATGCGCAATGCCCTGCGTCAGTTCAACGATCTCGAAGCCGGCGAGCTGCTGGTAGGCGGTGGCCCCTTCCCTGCCGCAGGCCTGCTGCCGCGGGTGCTGGGCGAGTTCAATCGACGCTATCCCGGCGTCAAGGTACGCCTTGAGGTTCAGCACTGGGTCGCACTGCGCAAACAGTTGCTGGACGAGGAGCTGGAGCTGTTCGTTGCCGACATTCGCGAACTGCAGGATGACCCGCTACTGCAGGTAACCCCGCTGCAGCAACAGCCCAGTCGCCTGTTCTGCCGGGCCGGACATCCACTGGCTGGACGCAGCGACCTCAGCCCGGCACTGCTTGCGCAGTATCCGCTGGCCTGCTTCCGGGTACCCGACATTATTCTGCAGGACCTGCGCCGCACCCTGCCCCGTGAGGATCCGCAGATCAGCCTGGAATGCGACAACCTTGATGTGCTCAAACGCATGGTGCAGCATTGCGATGCGCTGAGTATCGGCAGCCTGGACATCCTGCAGGATGAACTGGCAGCCGGCACCCTCACCCTGCTGGACTGGCCCGACCTGATGCCAGGCACCAGCTTCGGACTGGTGACCCGTGCCCACGGGCCACTGTCACCGGCGGCCGACGCCTTTATCGAGCTGCTGAAGGCTAGCGCAGCAGATTGAACAGGCTCAGGCTGCTGACCTTCACAAAGCTCTGCTGTGAGGCCTCAAGCACCACCGATTGCAAACTCAGACGACTCAGAGCCTCGGCATAATCCAGATCTTCCAGCTGCGAGGTCACCGTGGTGTTGATCAGTGCCACTTCCTCGTTTTCGGTCTGGGTCGATTCGATTACGTTCATGCGCGCACCAATGGTGGTTTGCACGCTCAGCACGTTGTTCATCGCGTTGTCGAGGTTATCCAGACTGACCGCAATCACATCGCGCAGCTGCAACTTGTCGTCGGTGGTCGCGGTGCCGTTCTCCAGGGTCTGGCGCAGCAATGAGACGGTTTCCAGAACACCGCGGGTCTCCCGATTGGTGCTGGTTGCAGTGCTGTCACCGGTGCTGATGGTGAAGCTGTCACCGGGCTGCAGATCGCCGTCGAGCTTCACCGAGACACCCGCATAACGGATGTTGTAACTGCCGTCGTCTTCCAGCTCCAGCGCACCGGTCACCGGCGGCACCAGCGGCAGGCCACCGCTGTCGACAATCTCGTAGGTGCCCGCGCCAATCACGATGCCGACGCTGCCCTGCGGATAGAAGGTGCTGTCGTACTCGGTCTTGTTCTCTACCGTACCCAGCGAGATACGCGCGGTGCCGGTATTGGTTGCCGTAGCCTCGGTATTGACCCGGTTGACGTTGGCGATGTTGACGAACAGATCCTTGCCGTTGTCGTTGATTGGCACGGTCTTGGATCCGGCGATCTGCACCGAGCGCTGGCCCTCATCGCCCTGGTAGGTGTAGGTGCCGTCCGGATTTTTGACAAACGGCGCTTCGCTGCTCTGAAAGCCGCCAAACAGGTACTCGCCACGGGCATTGCGGGTATTGAACAGATTGAACAGCTCCTGCTCGCGCTGCTCCAGCTCGGTTGCGAGCGCCTTGCGGTCATCGTCGTTGCGCGAGCCGTTGCCCGCTTCGATGGCAATCTCGCGCACGCGCTGCAGGGCGTTGTTGACCGAGTTGAGGATACTCTCCTCCTGGGTCAGGCTGTTGTTCGCCGCCGTCATGTTGGTGCTGTATTGCTCCAGGCGGTTGGACTCCTGGTTCAGTTGCAGCAGCCGAACGGTCGCTACCGGGTCGTCCGCCGGCGTCAGCAGGCGCTTGCCGGAACTGATCTGTTCCTGGGTGCGCGTAACGCTGCTGTAATTGTCAGAGATACCACGCACGCCGCTGTTGAACTGCTGAATGGTTGAGATGCGCATGTGAGGCTACCCGTTATCTGATACTGCTGATCAAGGTGTCAAAAATCGTGCGTGCAACCTGAATGACCTGTGCCGAGGCATTGTAGTACTGCTCGAACTTGATCAGGTTGGCCGCTTCCTCATCCAGGTTGACCGCCGACACCGAGTCACGGTTGTTGGTGGCCTGCACCAGCACAGCCTGACTGGATTCGGCATCCGTACGCGCCTGGGCGGTGAAGGTAGCCACCCGCTGGACCAGGTCGCCATAGCCGTCAACAAAGGAAAACCCCTCGGCGCCGTTGGCCTGGCCGAGCACCTTGGCGCTCTGCAGCTCGGACATCACCAGCGCATTGCGATTATCCGCCACCCCGGTATTGAAGTTCAGGCTGAAGCTGTCGCCATCCTTCGGCGTACCGGTGAGGCTCATACTGAAGGTATAGGCGCCTACCGTCACTTCAACACTGTTGGTCTGACCGGGCGTGATCACCAGCGGCGACGGATTGAGCGTCGCCGTACCACTGCTCACCTGCAGCTCACCGCTGGCCGCATCATAGCCGAGCTCGATCGGCAGCAAGCCCTGCAGCGTAGCCGGATCAATCGGCGCCGGGCCGTCGATCAGGGTGGGCTGACTCATGGTGCCGGTACCGCGGTTATCCAGATTGGTGTCCACCACGGCAGGCGCGGCAAACGCCAGCTCCTGCGGCTGATCCATCACCACTTCCATGCCGGCGGCGGCAAAGCGGGTGGGTGTCAGCAGGAAGCGGTCGCCGGCGGCGATACCGCCACCACCCAGCTCAATGGTAAAGCCGTCCAGCTCAGGTGGCGGGACACTGGTCAAATCAAACGGGCCGACCACACTGTCGTCAGAGGTCCGGCGTACCGTGAACTGGGTCGAGCTGGTGAACACAACGTCATACTCGGAGGTACTCAGCTGCGAGGTGTCGCTGATGCGCACGCTCAGTTTGGCATCCGGGTCGCTGTTGGTGGCACGGGCATAGCTGCGCCCATCGACCAACTCCGGGCTGTTGACGTCATTGAACAGGGCGGCACCGGCATTGCCGTTGAGATCCAGGCCCTGCCCCTGCTGACTGTTGAATTCACTGCTGATCGACAGCGCCAGCCGGCCGATGGCATTAAGCGCGGGGTCCAGCACATCGTTGCGGTACTTGAGCAAGCCACCCAGCTCGCCACCGCTGACCAGACTGGTAATGTCCTGGACCGAGTTGCCACTTTTGAGTACTACCTCAACCCTGCCGGGATCGGCACTGCCGCTGCGCACGGCCAGGGTGGATGCTTCCTTGCCGACAACCAGCGGCTGACCTGACCCGACAAAGATATTCAGGGTATTGTCGTCCTGCTGCACCACGGAAATACCGATCAGCTCGCTGAGCTGGCGCACCGCCTCGTCACGGGCGTCAAGCAGGTCATTGGGCTGGGCACCGTTGGCCGAGGCAATGGCAATGCTGTCGTTGTACTGGGCGATCGAGGTCGCCAGGCGACTGGTCTGATCCGCCAGCGTGGTCATCTGCTGGCTGATGAACTGGTTCTGGCTGTTCAGGCTGCTGTGGACGGTATTAAAGCGCGACGCCAGACCCTCTGCCTCGGACAGAACGAGCTGGCGCGCCGGCAAGTTGGCCGGATCTTCAATCGCAGTCTGCAGGGCATCGAAATAGCTTTGCAGACCAGGGGTAATACCGGTCGCGCTGCTTGAAACCAGGGTATTGAGCTGCTCAAGCTGGGACTGGAACGCCTGTACCTCGGAGTTGGTCGAGGTGGAGGTACGCACCTGATTGGTCAGAAACTGGTTATAGATGCGCGAGACATCGACCACCTTGGTGCCGTTGCCGATATAGCCGGCACCGGTATAACTGGGTACCTGGGTGGCCTGCAGCGCCGACTGGCGGGAATAGCCGGGCGTGTTGACGTTGGTAATGTTTTGACCGGTCACCGCCAGCTGGGTCTGGGAGGCTCTGAGGCCCGTCAGTCCGATACCGAAAAGATCTGCCATGATCAGGCCCTGCTGCCGGAGTCAGTGGATGGGGTGCTGGCAGCAACGCGCTCATCGCTGTTGCTGATCAGTTGGCGCGCAATCTGCGACACCTTGCGCGCGTACTGCGGGTCGGTGGCATATCCGGCATTCTGCAGCTCACGGAAGAAGGTGTCGGGATTTGCAGTGCTGCTCAGCGCCTTGCTGTAGCGACCATTACTTTCGAGGAAGCTGACATAGTCCTCGAAGCTCTGCTCCCAGGACGCGTAGCTGCGAAAATCTGCCCGCTCCCGGGTGCGCACGCCATCACGGTATTCAGTCGTTGCCACATTGGCGCTGTCGCCCTGCCAGCCGCCATGGGCCTTGATGCCGAACAGGTTATGACTGGAGCTGCCATCGGACTGACGAATGACCGATTTGCCCCAGCCGGTTTCCAGCGCCGCCTGGGCAACCAGGTAGTGCGGATCGACCCCAAGACGCGCCGCGGCTTTCTCCGCCATCGGCAGCATGGTCTCGACAAATTCCTGACTGTTGGCGAAGCGAGTGCGCTGGGCAGCTTCAGGGCTGACTGCCGCCATCGTCGAGCGGCCGTTACGCAGCGCCTCGATGCCGCGCAGCGGTTGCCAGCTATCGCTCTCGCTGCTGGCCGGGCGCTGCGTCTGCTCGGCCTGGGCCAGACGATCTGCCCAGGCGCTGTAGTCCGCCGACACCTGCAGGCGACGACGCGCCAGCAACGCGGACTGGTCGACCCCGGGTGCGGCGCCCTGCTCACGCTCCGAGCCGGCAGCAGACTGTGGCGACAGCTGGCGCACCAGCGCATCGGTGAGGCCCAGACCGCGCCCTTCCGACAGATGCACCGATAGCTGGCTGTCGTACATTTCCTGATAGAACTTGGTCTGCGGGGTATTGAGCGGATTGCCCTCGGCAAACGCCGCGTTGGCGTCACGCATGCTCTTGATCATCATGTTGGTGAACAGCGATTCAAACTGCTGCGCCACCTTGCGCACATTCTCCGGGCTATTAGCGTTTGCGCCGGATTTCAGCTGGTTAACCGTGTTGATGTCGGTGTAGCTGATATTGCTGCTGACGTTCATGAGCCTGCCTCCCGTCAGATGATGACCAGATCGGCATTCAACGCGCCGGCCTGTTTCAGAGCTTCGAGAATGGCCATCAGATCGCCGGGAGCGGCGCCTACCTGATTGACCGCGCGCACAATTTCGTCCAGCGATACGCCTGGACGGAAGACGAACATGCGGCTGTCGCCCTCCTCGATATTGATCTGCGAGCTGGGCGCGACCACGGTCTGACCGCCGGACAGAATACCGTCCGGCTGACTGACCTGCGGGTTCTCGCTGATGGTCACGGTCAGGCCGCCATGGGTGACGGCAGCCGGCTGCACCCGCACATCCTGGCCAATAACAATGGTGCCGGTGCGCGAGTTGATGATGACCTTGGCCGCCGCGTTGCCCTGCTCCACGGTCAGGTTCTCGACCATGGAGATGTAATCGACGCGCTGATTGGGGTCGATCGGTGCGCGAACCCGCACGGAACCGCCGTCCAGCGCCTGCGCGACATCGGGGCCAAAGGTTTCATTGATGCGATCGACAATGCGCTTGGCCGTGGTGAAGTCTGGGCGGTGCAGGTTAAACGTCAGATGGTCGCCGGAGGTAAACGGGCTGGCCACAGCACGCTCAACGGTTGCGCCGTTGGGAATGCGGCCCGCGCTGGGAATATTGACGGTAATACGCGACCCGTCTGCACCCTCGGCACCAAAGCCGCCGACGACCAGATTGCCCTGGGCAATGGCGTAAACCTGACCGTCGATCCCCTTCAGCGGAGTCATCAGCAGGGAACCGCCGCGCAGACTCTTGGCGTTGCCCAGCGAGGAGACGGTGACGTCAATGGTCTGGCCCGGACGAGAAAACGGCGGCAGATCAGCATGAATCGCTACGGCTGCGACGTTTTTCATTTGAATACGCGTGCCTGGCGGCACGGTAATACCAAACTGGCTGAGCATGTTCTGGAAGGTCTGCACGGTAAACGGGGTCTGGCTGGTCTGGTCACCCGAGCCATCCAGACCGACCACCAGACCATAGCCGATCAACTGGTTGCTGCGCACACCGGCAATGCTGGCGATGTCCTTGAGACGATCGGCCAGCGACAGCGGGCTGACGAGCAGCAAAACAAGACCGAAAATCAGGCTGCGCATGACAATGCTCCTGTCAGAACGGCCACAGCGGGCTGAGGAAGAACTGGCTCAGCCAGCCCGGGCGATTTGCATCGGCAAAGGCACCCTTGCCGGAGTAGGTAATGCGTGCATCCGCCACGCGGGTGGAGAGCACGGTGTTGTCGGGGCCCACATCGTCTGCGCGCACCAGGCCGCTGATGCGGATCAGCTCGTCGCCCTGATTGAGGGTGATCCACTTTTCGCCGCGAACCGCCAGAATGCCATTGGGCAGCACCTCGGCAACGGTAACGGTAATCGAGCCGGACAGGCTGTTGCTCTGGTTGGCGTCCGAGCTCCCTTCAAAGGCACGTTGACCCGACATGTTCACGCCCAGATCCAGGCCTTTGAAACCGACCGCATTGCCCAGCAGGGTCGGGTTGGCAATCGTGGTCGAACTGGACTTGTCGATTTCGCTTTCAGCCGATTTCTGCGCCGCGGTCCGTTCGGTCAGGGTGATGGTAATGATGTCGCCGACCCGGTGCGCCTTGCGGTCGTTATACAGACTCATCTCGAAACCGGGCTGATAGATCGCCCCGTTGTTGAGCTCCTGCGGCAACGGCGTGCGCGGCAGCACCGGGGCATAGGCCGGATCGTCACGCATCGGCGGCGCCTGCATGCAACCAATCAGGCTGAGCGGCACCAACAGCATCAAGAACTTAGCCAAACGGATCATGATTACCAGCTCCCGTCAGAGATTCTGACTGATGTACTGCAGCATCTGATCTGCGGTGGAAATGACCTTGGAGTTCATTTCGTAAGCGCGCTGGGTAGTGATCATGTTGACCAACTCCTCCACCACGCTGACGTTGGAGTTCTCCAGGGTGTTCTGCAACACGGTGCCCAGACCGTTCTGACCGGGGTTGCCGGTCTGCGGTGCGCCACTGGAGGCGGTCTCCAGGAACAGGTTGTTGCCGATTGCTTGCAGGCCGGCCGGATTGATGAAATCGGCGGTCTGAACATTGCCAATCTGCTGTGATCCGGCGTTACCAAAGGTAGTGATGCTCACCGTGCCGTCTTCACCTACGGTAAAGGTCTGCACGTCATCCGGCAGGACGATCCCCGGCTCCAGCGGGAAGCCGTTGGAGGTCACGATCTGACCGTCCGCATCCAGGTGGAAGCTGCCGTCACGGGTATAGCCGATGCTGCCGTCGGGCATCAGAATCTGGAAGAAACCGCGACCGTTGATAGCCATGTCCAGCGGCTGCTCGGTGGTCTGCAGCGTACCCTCGGTGAAGATCTTCTGGGTGCCCACCACCCGCACACCGGTACCCAGCTGCAAGCCGGATGGCAGCTGGGTATCCTGGGTGCTCTGGCCACCGGGCTGGCGCTTTATCTGATAAAGCAGATCCTCGAACTCGGCCCGGTCGCGCTTGAAGCCGGTGGTCGATACGTTGGCCAGGTTGTTGGAAATGGTCGACAACATGGTGTCCTGTGCGGACAGACCGGTCTTGCTGACCCAAAGTGCGTGGAGCATCACCTTTCTCCTCGCGTGTCAGTTAGTTGACACGCCGTTGCATTAACTCATCTGCAGAATGCGATCGGTCGCCTGCGCGTTCTCTTCCGCTGTCCGCATCATCTTGATGTGCAGCTCAAACTGGCGCGCCAGCGACAGCATGGCGGTCATCTCTTCGACCGCATTGACGTTGCTGCCTTCCAGGAAGCCGGTAGCCACCTGAACCACGCCATCGGCCACCTGAGGCTGACCGTCTTTGGTTCGCATCAGACCATCAGCGCCCTTCTCCAGCGTCGTCGGATCAGGGTTGACCAGCTTCAGACGATCCACTTCCGCCATGACCGCCGGACCTTCACCCAGAGCTCGGATACTGATGGTGCCGTCCGACCCGATCTCGACCTTCTGCGCCGGGGGAATGGCAATCGGACCGCCGTTGCCCAGCACCGGCAGACCACTGCTGGTGCGCAGCACGCCGAAGGCGTCAATATTCAGGCTACCCGCGCGGGTATAGGCTTCGGTGCCGTCAGCTGCCTGCACGGCAATCCAGCCTTCGCCCTGCACGGCCACATCAAGCTCGCGACCGGTTTCCTGCATCACCCCTGCCGACATGTCGGTACCGGGGCGTTCGGTCATGGCATAGGCGCGCGTCGCGTAGCCGTCGCCAAATACCGGCATTGACCGGGCCTGCTCAAAGTCACGGCGAAAGCCGGTGGTGGTCAGGTTGGCCAGATTGTTCGCGTGCGCACGCTGCGCCATCGCGTTCTGGCTTGCCCCTGTCATGGAGATGTACAACGATTTGTCCATGCCCTTCTCCGCTTACGTGTGGGCGACAAGTAATTGCCGCTTTTACTCACTTACAAGGGATAAAGCAGAGATCATGCCAAGATTTAAAAATTAGGATTTATCGTTATTTTTCAAAAAGATAGAAAAACATAAAACAAAAAAGCGGCAATACCGGCAGATCCTTTTGCCGGTATTGCCGCTGTCATTCCGACGCCGCCACTGGCGGCTGAAGCGTTAACGCAGGTTGATGATCGTCTGGGTTACCGCATCCTCGGTCTGAATGGTCTTGGCATTAGCCTGGTAGTTGCGCTGGGCAACGATCAGGTTGATCAGTTGCTCGGAGATATCCACGTTGGAGTCCTCCAGCGCGCCCGACTGAATGCTGCCAAGGGTGCCAGTGGTCGGCGCACCCACGACCGGGTCACCCGACGAGAAAGACTGCGCCCACGCGGTGCTGCCAAGCGGCGTCAGACCTTGCTGGTTGGCAAAGGTAGCCAGTACCACCTGCCCCTGCACCCGAGTCTGACCGTTGGTATAACGGGCGACCAGCAGACCGGTGTCGTCAATTTCCAGCCCGGCCAGTTCACCGGTAGTGAAGCCGTCCTGGCTCACTGCGGTTACCGCAAAGCTGGAGGCGTACTGGGTAGAGCCCGTCAGGTTAACGGTCAGATCATCGACCGGCGAAGTAGCACCAGTGGGTTGCCCCTCACTGTCAAGCGGAACCCAGCCGGCGATGGTATAGGGCTGATTGGTAGTCAATTCGCCGACACTGTTGAAGTCGACGTCAAATCGAGTGGTTGCCAGCGGGTCGAATGCCGGATCGGACGCCTCGACACCGGACTGGATATCACGCCCGTCGATCAGTACGTACATATCCCAGCTGTTGGCGTCGTTCTTGACGAAGTATTTGGTCATCACATGCGAATTGCCGAGGCTGTCGTAGATGTTGACCGAAGTAGAACTGTTGTAGGTCGCCGAGTTGGTCGGATCGAAGGTGCTGCGCGCAGCATCCAGGGCCGCTGCCTCAGCGGTAGCGATCTCCGCCGGCGTCGGGTTGGTCGGATCAGCCGCGGTCGCGATCGACGCCGCGTAGGCGGCATCGTATTGCTGAACGTAGACCTCAGGACGGGTTTGCGTCGAATTCAGGTTCAGCGTAGTGACAACAGCACTGGTCTCGTTCGGATCTGCCGAGCGGGTATCGACCCGCAGATTGGTCTGCACGCCCTGGTTGATCTGCCCCGTCACTGCGTTGACACCGAACCCCTGCAGGTTCTCGCCGTTGTTGTTGACGATAAAGCCGTTGGCATCGGTACCGAAGTAGCCGGCACGGGTGTAGCTGAGCGCACCGTTGTTGCTGGTCACAAAGAAGCCGTTGCCGTTGATCGCCAGATCCAGACTGTTTTCGGTGAAGCTGATGTTGCCCTGGTTGAACAGCTGAGCCGCGTTGGCCAGCGCTACACCACTACCGGTGGCATAGCTGCCTGAACCGAGTACCGATGCAGCATAGACATCCGCGAACTCGGCACGCGAACTCTTGAAACCGACGGTACCGGCGTTGGCAATGTTGTTACCGGTAATGTTCAGATCGGAGGCCGCCGCCCGGATACCACTCAAGCCAATGTTGAAAGACATGGTTCTATCTCCTCGCCTACTTTCGTTCGGACGACTTATTGAATTGCGTACACATTGGACAGGCTGATACTGCCCAGCCCGGCCACATTAAGAAGCATCTCGCCACCGCTACCCGCCCCCAGCGAAACGCTGTCCACATTGGCCGGCAGCAGTGTCGCCATCTGCGTATTGGTACCGTTGATGGTGGCCATGGCCTCGAAGGTGTAAACACCCGGCTCCATCAGGTTGCCGGCACCGTCGGTGCCGTCCCAGGTAAAGTCGTGCATCCCGGCTTCCAGTGCGCCCAGATTCACGGTATCCACGAGGCTGCCGGATTCGTCATAGACCTTGACGAACACGTTGCTGCTGCTGGAGCTCAACGCCAGCTGCCCTTCCAGACCGGCAGAAGTGTCCACTACCGCCTGGTCAGTCGGCACGATCACCGTCCGCCCGACCATCGACGAGGCCTGCAACGCCTGCGAAGACTGGTAACCACTCAGCAGCGACTCCATCGAGCCATTGAGGTTATCGATCCCCTCGACCGTACTGAACTGCGCCAACTGGGCAATAAACTCGCCATTTTCCTGGGGTGAAAGCGGATCCTGGTTGTTCATCTGCGCCACCAGCAGTTGAAGAAACTGATCCTTGCCCAGCTCGTTGCCGGTCGCGAAGCGGTCTGAATCGAGCTGGTACTGATCCAGCGCCGACGCACCTGATGAAACATTACTGATGCTCATGGTCTACTTATCTCCGTTCACTGACCCAGCGTCAGAACGCGCTGCAGCATGGTCTTGGCGGTATTCATGACCTCCACGTTGGTCTGGTAGGACCGTGAGGCAGACATCATGTTGGCCATTTCCTCCACTACATTCACATTCGGGTAATACACATAGCCGTCTTCATTGGCCATCGGATGATCCGGCTCATAACGCGGCTCAAGACTGGCATCGGATTCGACGATGCCAAGCACCGCCACACCGTCACCGGCCTGCTGATCCGGACTGAACAACGAACCACCGGTCGCCTGCTGACTGTTGAAAATGGTGGCAAATACCGGGTTTCTGGCCCGGTAGGTTTGATCAATGCTGCTGGAGACGGTATCGGCGTTGGCGATGTTGCTTGCGACCGTGTTCAGCCGCAGCGACTGGGCGCTCATGCCGGAACCGGCGATATCGAACACTTTATCGAGCGACATGATCAGTCTCCTCTGATGGCTGACATCAGCCCCTTGAACTTGCTGTTGAGAAAGGTAAAGCTGGCCTGAAAGTCGATGGCGTTCTGGGCATAGGCCGCCTTCTCGACTTCGGAGTCGACGGTATTGCCGTCAACCGACGGCTGCAGCTGATTGCGATAGCGCAGACCCGCCACCTGATCAACCAGGCTTTCCAGCGCCATGTGCCCGGCATTGGTCCGCTCAACCGCCATACTTTGGCCGTCGCCAGGTACACCGGCGCCCTGCTGGGCAGCCAGGACAGCATTGAAGTCCAGGTCCCGCGCCTTGTAGTTGGGGGTCTCGGCGTTGGCGATGTTGTTCGCCAGCACCTCGGCACGCTGGGAGCGAAACTTCAGTGCCTGCTCATGTAGCCCGAGGGCGTTATCGAAACTGATGCTCATTGCCACCTTCCTCGTTTCGGTCCGTCGACCAAAAAACGTCACTGCAAACAGCTAAGCAATCAGCGTGCCAAATATTAAGTTCTTTTTATTTCAGCAACTTAGGCATAGGGCGCCAGAAAAGCGGCAATGATTTACCGGCAAGCGGCAAGACAAACCGGTTTTCGGAAGGCTGGCGGCAAGAGAAAAGCCGGCAGAAATATGCCGGCTTGGGAGGATGCTGCGCACGGGCGCCGCACTGGAGAAGACGCCCTCAACGGGCCTTGTAAACAATCCCCGGGCTGCACTGAACCATCTGGTACAGCTCCGGCAGTCCGTTCAGCGCCTCGGAGGCCCCGAGCATGAGATATCCGCCCGGCTTAAGTGTTGCGTGAATTCGTCGCAGAATGTCTTTCTTGACATCGGCAGAGAAATAGATAAGCACGTTGCGGCAATAGACAAGGTCAAACTTGCCCAGCATCGAGTAGCTGTCCAGCAGGTTCAGCGCACGGAACTCGACGCGATTGCGAATGGCAGGCTTGATCGCCCAGCGCCCCGGACCGAGCTGATCGAAATAGCGGGCCAGGCGATCCTGCGACAGGCCGCGCGCAACAGACAGGCTGTCGTACTCGGCCTTTTTGGCGGCATTGAGAATGCCGCCGGAGAGATCGGTTGCCACGATCTGGGCACCACCACGCAGTTGGCCCAGATTACTGCGCTCGAACTCGTCGATTGCCATGCTCAACGAGTAGGGCTCCTGGCCCGAGGAGCAGGCTGCGGACCAGATACGCAGACGCTGGCCTGGCGAGCTCTTGATGAACTCCGGAATCAGCCGGGTTTTCAACACTTCGAACGGATAGACATCACGAAACCAGAGGGTTTCGTTGGTGGTCATGGCATCGATAACCGCTTCGCGAAGACCGCCGCGCGGCTGGGCCTGGATGCGCTTGACCAGCTCGCCGAGATTGGCAATGCCCTCCTGCTCAAGCAGCCGATTAAGCCTGCTGGACACCAGGTACTGCTTGTTGTCACCCAGCACGATACCGCAGGCCTTCTCCAGAAAGTCCCGGAACAGCTGAAAATCCTGATTTGCCAAAGTCACGAAGCCTGCCTTGTCTCAGTTAAAACCATCTTGCTAGGCCTGACCATCAGCGTCACCGCGCAACGAACGCAAGCGCTCGATCACCCGCTGCGCCAGATCATCCGGCTTGAATTTGGCAAGGAAATCGTCCGCACCGACCTTTTTGACCATCGCCTGGTTAAACACCCCCGACAACGACGTATGCAGCATGATATGCAGCTTGTTCATGCGCGAATCGTTACGCACTTCAGCGGTCAGAGTGTAGCCATCCATCTCCGGCATCTCGATATCGGAGATCATCATCAGCAGAGACTGACTGACATCCTCACCCTGATCAGCCCTCGCCTTCAGCCAATCCAGTGCCTGGCGACCATCATTCAGTGTCACGATTTCGACACCAACTTCCTGCAGGCAACGTGCGACCTGCTTGCGGGCAATCGATGAGTCGTCGACGATCAGAACGGTCCGGGCGACGGCATCTGCCTGGGTTTCTGCGTCAATAACACCATCGGAAATCTTCTCGTTGGTAGGCACTACCTCTGCCAGCACCTTCTCCACATCGATAATCTCGACCATCTGATTATCAACCCGGGTGACTGCTGTCAGATAGTGCTCCCGACCGGTACCCTTTGGCGGCGGATGAATCTCGGACCAGTTCATGTTGACGATGCGCTCGACCGAACGCACCAGAAAGCCCTGCACCTTGTAGTTGTATTCGGTAATGATCACGAATGCTGTATCAAGGTTGTCCAGCCCGGGGCCGCCGGTGGCGCGATTGAGGTCAAGGATCGGCAGAGTGCCGCCACGGATGTGAGCTACGCCGCGAACGACCGGATGCAGCTTGGGCATCGCCGTCAGCCGAGGGCATTGCAGCACTTCCTTGACCTTGAAAACGTTGATGCCATACAGCTGATTGCCGGCCAGCCTGAACAGCAGCAGTTCGAGTCGGTTCTGGCCAACCAGCTGGGTTCGCTGATTGACTGAATCCATCACACCAGCCATGGACTGCTCCTCATGTTTGCATCGGGTGAAACGGCATGTTTCGTGCAGGCCCATCAGCAGACGACGTTAATCTGACGGACATCACCCAACTGTTTGTAGGTAATTGTATGCGTTTTATCACCGGGTGCGCGGTATTGGCGATATTTTTTTCCGCCCCCACACAGGCAAACCCGCTCATTGACCAACTTATCGGCGTGACCAGCCAATATCTTGAGCAGCAAGTGAGCGATTATGCGCAGACCCTGGGCGGCGAACCGCGCCATGAGGTTCGCATCAACAGGCTCGATCAGCGCCTGCGCCTGCCGATATGCGCCGAGGACGCCCTTTCGGCTCGTCTGGAGAGCCCGGACATCCCGATCGGCCGGGTCACCGTGAGGGTAACCTGTGACGGCCCTTCCCCCTGGCGGCTGTTTGTGCAGGCTCAGGTCAGCCTCTACCAGCAGGTAGTGGTAAGCAGCCGCCCGTTATCACGGGGCGGCGTCATCGGTGCGCAGGACATTCGCCTGGCCGAGCGTGATACCGGCCTGCTGAACAGCAATTACCTGCTCGACCCGGCCCAGGCTATAGGCATGCAGCTCAAGCGCAACGTCAGCGCCGATACCGTCCTGAGTCATACCCAGCTGGAGCAGAATCGGCTGATACAGCGTGGCGACAAGGTAGTCATCAGCGCCGGCAACAGCAGTGTCAACGTTCGGATGCCTGGAGAGGCGCTGGAAGATGGTACACTCGGCGCCCAGATTCGCGTGCGTAACACGCGCTCCAACCGGGTCATAAGAGCCCGGGTAACCGGCCCTGGACAGGTAGAAGCAGGAATGTGATCATGCACGGCGACAGCTTTTTCCGCTTGCCGGGCGCTGCCTCTCACGCCGTGACGGTCTTCACACTATTTTTTCCTAAAGTTTTCCTTCCGGCTGCCGTTACAGCGGCTAGAGAAGATTTTACAGTTTGAGGAATTCATCATGGTCATCGACTTCAACTCGCCCAACGGCCCGAATGGCGCCGGTCGCAGCAGCCAGGCTGGCGGTGCGGCAGGCAAGCGTGAAGCAAGCTCGGTCAGCGAGTCTGGCACTCAGGCTGCGGCTAGCCAGGCCAAGTCGACAGAGAGCACGTCATCAGTCAACCTGAGCGCTCAGGCCCAGCAACTGCAGGCCATCGAAGAGAAGCTGCGCGAGCTGCCCGAAGTGGATAACGAGCGTGTCAGCCAGATCCGGCAAGCCATTGCCGATGGCAGCTACAAGGCTGACAGCAGCCGTATTGCAGACAAACTGCTGAATCTGGAAAGCTGATAGCCAGTAGTCAGATATCGACACTGGCTGTACTCTTCGACTAACCCCGCCAAGGGGCAGCCTCAGTCAGGAGATAAGCCATGCACCTACTGCAAGAACGCTTCGAGTCGGCGGAACAGGACTGCCAGCGCTATCTGGACCTGCTTGAACAGGAACGCGACGCCCTGACCCGGCAGGACATGGCCATGCTCGAACCCCTGCTAGCCCAGAAGCGCAGCCTTGCAGACACGCTGGTTGTTCACGATCAGGCAATCAGGCACTACTGTCAGACCCACAACATTTCGCAAGATCAATTGGCCGCCCACATCGAGCAGGCGGGCGACCCCCAGCTCCAGCAGGGCTACCAGCAGTTCCTTGAGGCGCTGGCCAATTGCAAGCAGGCCAATGATCGCAACGCCCGCCTTGTTCACCACAGCCAGCACAGCACTCGCACCATGCTTGATCTGCTGCGCAATCAGGGCGAACCGGGTAGCGGCATCTATGATCAACTCGGCAATCGCAGCCGCTCCGGCATTACTCGAAACCTGAGCAAGGCCTGATCACGAATATCATTGCCGCCAACCTCGCGGTATAGTTGTGCCTGCTGTTACGAATCATAACGAGAAGCCGACGTGTCCAACCTGTTTTCACAAGAAACCGGCCCCCAGCCGCCCAGAGAGGTGCGCGCCCCCGTTGAGATAATTTCTCTGCTACGTACCCTGATGCAGGCTCGAGACGCGCTGACCATCAGCTTCACCGACCGGGCGCAAAAATTTCAAAGTTTCATCGTCAACGTCGATGCCGACAAGGGAACGATGTGGATTGACGAAATGATCCCCCGCGAGGGCGACCGCTACGCCAGTCAGGGCGAATCCTTCAGGATTGATGCCTGGCATGAAGGCATACACATGCGCTGGAGCTGCCCGGGCGCCAGCAAGGTCATGCTTGACGACGCTCCTGCTTACGCCTTTGCGCTGCCGGACGAGCTGATCTATCACCAGAAACGCGGCGCCTTCCGTGCCAGCGTGCGGCGTACTGCCGATATTGCCGTTGAAATAGCCGCTCCCGACCGGGATCGGCGCTTCACAAGCTACCTGATGGACCTGTCTGCCACCGGCTGCAAGGTGCGCCTGGAGGGCGACCGGAGCAAATCACTGAAGCCAGGAGAAGAGTACAGCAGCAGCGTGCTCCATCTGCCTGACGTCGGCCGTGTCAGCGTCACCGTTGAAGTTCGCCACGTCGTATTCCGAGAAGAAGCCAACGAAACCCACGCCGGCCTGATGTTCAAGCTGCAATCCGCGCAGGCCCAGCGCAGCATCGACCGCTTCGTCAACTATCTTCAGCGCGAAGCGCGGCGTCTCGAGAAGGAAGACCTGTTCTAGCCAGGTCGATGATCATCCTGATCAGCGTCGAGCCCGGAGTCTGCTGCCGCAGACTCCTCGACCACCACCTCGTCCTGCATCTGCTCGATTACCGCACTCTCCTCCACCCGGGGATCAATTGCGGCTGACAATGGGGAGCTGGCAAGGTTGCCGGCCGCCGGCATGAACTGCAGCGGCGCGGCATCCACGAGATGATCGCCGGTGACTGCGGCAGACCGCACCCTGAAGACCAGAATGGCACTGCAGGCAGCCATAAATACGTAAAGCATACCGGGGCCCAACCACTTCATAAGCCCTGAACTGACCAGCGGCCCCACGCTCGCACCCAGACCAAAGGTCACCAGCAACATCGCCGACAGCGGCACCCGATCATCCGGCTCAACATGGTCATTGGCCAGCGCCACAGCCATGGGATACAGGGTGAACACCATCAGGCCGAATATCGCCGTCATGAAAATCAGACCGCCGGCCGGCATCAGACCAATCGCCATGACCACCGACACTGCGGTCAGCACCATGGCACTCACCTGAATCAACTGGCTGCGATCAATCCGATCGGACAGCCAGCCGGCAGGCCATTGCGCCGCCAGCCCGGCACAAATGGTCACCGCCATGAACATACCAATTTCCGATGTCGGCAGCCCCATAGACTTGGCGTATACAGGCGCCATACCGTAAAACGCCCCCATCATCAGCCCCGCGACACCGATAGTGGTCAGCGCCTGAGGAATACGCTGCAGAAACAACCTCGCCTTCAACGGCGCAGGGCGCAGCGGTGCAGGGTGGATCTGCCGGGTGGTAGCGACAGGCACCAGGCAGAGCGAAAAGCACATGGCGACATACAGCAGATGATCCAGCGAAAGCTCCGGCTTGATAGCGAAAACCACTTGCCCCAGCACCAGACCAAGGTAAGTCACCACCATATAGCTGGCGAATACCATGCCCCGCTGATGCGACTCGGACTGCTCGTTCAGCCAGCTTTCCAAAACCATGAACTGGCACATCATGGCCATGCCCACTAGCACCCGCAGCCCAAGCCACACAATCACATTGTCAAACAGCGCGTGGCACAGTACCGACGCCGTCACCAGCCCGGCACCGGCAACAAAGGCGCGAATATGACCAACCCGGGCGATTAGACGGTGACCAACCGAAGCCCCCATCACCAGGCCGCCGTAATAGCCCGTCATCAACAAACCGATCCACAGTTCGCTGACGCCATTGGCTGCCAGTGTCAGGCCCAGGTAAGTGCTCAGCAAACCGCTGCCAAGCAGCATCAGCAAAGTGGCGAAATACAGTGAAGAAAAGGCGGTCAGTGCGCGAGGCATGCAGGCTCCCGTTACAATCCCTGGAGATAACTAGCCGGCAACAATGCCAGCTAAACGCAGAATAGTCGACCCACCGGCAAAGGCAGGGTTCCCGAGCCGCCGGATCGCGGACCGGGCCAGGCAGCAATCAGGGGAAAGGAAGATGGTGCGCGAGCCCGGATTCGAACCGGGGACCTACCGCTTAGGAGGCGGTTTCAAGGCCATTTCACGACGCGTCATAAAAATTCTTTTTCATTTAAAATCAATAAATTACAAAACTACAACGCATCATAAAATATCATGACCGTTCAGGGTATCGCTCAGATTTCGGGTATTAAAACGTGTATCATTTTTAGGGTCATCTTCAGCCTCCAGAGAACGTAAATGGCCAAGGCACTGAATAACCAAGACCTGATCCGCAAGCTAAAGCCGAACCCTTTACAGCCGTTCTACCGACGAGCCGTACACAGCCATGTTGGATCAGGACTATACGTCAAGGTCACAGCTGCTGCCGGGCGAAAGTATGTTGCCCGCTACACCATCAAAGGTAAACCGGTCGACGTAACACTCGGTAACGCGATGTCCATGACATTGCAGGAGGCAAAGGACAAACATTTGGAGGGTTACAACCTCGCTGCCGAGGGGTTAGACCCGCGCCGCGCCTGGAAAGCACGAGTCAAGTCCAACGAACAAGCAACGACGATGCAATCCCTTTTTGATGAATGGCTGCAGTTTTTCAGCACCACACCCAGCCAACGATCAAAACGGATTCCGGCCAAAAAAACGGTCCGAGAACATCAGGCCCGCTGGAACCGATATTGTAATGCCGACCTAGGGCCGCTGCTCGTGCGCGACGTCAACCGCCATATCCTTGTGCCATTTCTTAGAAAGCTAGCAACAACGGTCCCGGTAGAGGCCAGGCACCAACTCAATGTTCTGCGCGCAATGCTAGGCTATGCGGAAGACTGTCAGCTCATTGATGACAACCCCCTACGCGGGGTTACATCAGGCAAAATCGGCGGTTCCGCGGGCGCTACAGGCGAGCGTTTCCTCACGATTCCGGAAATAGTCCGCGTTTGGCACACTCTGGACAATCAGGAAGAGGCAGGCTTGCTCGGAAAGCATATCAGCACTGCTATAAAAATATTGATATTGACCGGTGCAAGGCGTGATGAGGTTTCCGGCATGCGCTGGCAGGAACTCGACCTGCAATCAGGCATATGGGAAATTGATTCAGGGAGAATAAAGAATCGTCGCCCCCATACTGTCTACCTCGCACCCGAGACCATCCAGCTGCTACAAAATTTGGAAATGTTCGAGAACAACGACTTCGTATTCAGCGGGCAAGGGCGGGGAACTGCTATCCATCCCGATAGCATCAACACTGCCATCGCTCGACTTCTGGGATCAAGTACAAGCCGCACAACTGCCCCCGCCCCGCTACACGACCTCAAGGCTTTCTCACCACACGACCTCAGAAGGTCAGCATCTACAGGTGAACCGCCCCGGGTTTCGCGGAGGCTGTTTGGTTTAAGTCAAGCC
>CETJ01052479.1_pt1 | contig 31529 bp, 23 predicted proteins | sample 531341 | NCBI WGS metagenome assembly CETJ01 (sample SAMEA2622677, study PRJEB7988) | marine metagenome | isolation source: saline water (ENVO:00002010), including | reverse complement strand
GGCCACACTGACGAGCGTGGTACTCGCGAGTACAACATGGCTCTGGGCGAGCGTCGTGCGGCCTCCGTACAGCGTTACCTGGTTCTGCAGGGCGTGTCTCCGGCTCAGCTGGAACTGGTATCCTACGGCGAAGAAAAGCCTGCAGCGATGGGTTCTACTGAAGAAGCCATGGCTCAGAACCGTCGTGTAGAGCTGCGCAAGTAATAAAAGAGGTCTTATGAAGGGTTACAGAGGCATCGTAATGGCCTTGGCACTGTCGCCGCTGGCGGCAGTTGCCCAGGTTCCGGTAATGGAAGGTAGTTCGAGCAATGCGTCGTCTGCCAGTTACGGGGGTTCCTCTGTGGCCCAACAGGCCCCGGCTGGCCTTTCAAGTGAAGGCCAGCTGTTTCAACAGCTGTATCAGCTCCAGCAGGAAGTCACTCTGCTGCGGGGCATGCTCGAAGAGCAGAATTACAAGATCAAGCAGATGGAGCAGGACCAGCTTGATCGTTACCAGGATCTTGATCGCCGTCTGTCCGGCATGACCTCCGCTCCGGCTCCCGCCGCTGCTGGTGGCGCCTCGACTGACCGTGATAGCGCAGCAGCGCCTGCCGATGCGCCAGCGGCGAGCGCCGCTCCGGCTGATCCCGAGCAGGAAAAGCTGCTGTATGACGCGTCCTTTGACCTGGTCAAGGCGCGGGATTTTGACAAGGCTGCACAGGCCTTCAATGCTTTTCTCAGGCGTTATCCGAACAGTCAGTATGCAGGCAATGCACAGTACTGGTTGGGTGAGGTCTATCTGGTTCAGTCTGACCTGGAGTCCGCCGGCAAGGCGTTTGCCCAGGTAATCAGCCGCTATCCGAATCACCGCAAGGAGTCGGATGCGATGTACAAGCTGGGCGACGTCGAGCGTCGGCTTGGCAATAACGACAAGGCGCGTGATCTGTTTCAGCAGGTCATCAGCAAGTACCCCGATTCGTCGGCGGCCCAGTTGGCCGGTCGTGAGCTGAATACGCTCAACTGATGATGCGCTCGCTTGGCCCGTCGATATGTCTGTGCAAAAGCGCCCTGTGGGCGCTTTTGCATTTCTGCCCGGAGGTTTCATGAGTAATGCCAATCCTGCGTCACAAGCGCCTGCCGCTGTTGTGCTGTTGTCTGGTGGGCTGGATTCGGCGACTGTGCTGGCGATGGCCCAGGCGCAGGGTCTGCGCTGCTACACCATGAGTTATGATTATGGTCAGCGTCACCGCGCCGAGCTGCAGGCGGCCGAGCGGGTGGCGTGTGCCGCTGGTGTGGTCGAGCACAAGGTCATTGGCATGAATCTAGGTGGTATAGGCGGTTCGGCGCTGACCGATGATCGCATCGCGGTGCCCGAAGGGCCGCAGGACGGTATTCCGGTGACCTACGTGCCGGCACGCAACACGCTGTTCCTGTCGCTTGCGCTGGGCTGGGCCGAGGTATTGGGGGCGCGGGAGATTTTTATCGGCGTCAACGCAGTCGATTACTCGGGCTATCCCGATTGCCGGCCGGAGTTTATCGAGGCGTTCGAACGCCTTGCCAATCTGGCCACCCGTGCAGGCGTTGAGGGTGAAGGCTTTCATATTCGTGCACCTTTGCAGCGCATGAGCAAGGCAGAGATCGTGCAGGCTGGCGCGGCCCTCGGAGTGGATTATAGTCAGACGGTGTCCTGCTATCAGGCCGATGATCAGGGCAGGGCGTGTGGGCGCTGCGACAGTTGCCGGCTGAGGGCGGAAGGGTTCAGGGCAGCCGGCCTGGCCGACCCGACTCGCTACAGCTGATCTTTTTTCACTGGATGCGAAAAAAGTCTTGAGTTCCTCTGATAAATCAGTAATATAGCGCGCGTCCAGCAGGGGTCGTTAGCTCAGTTGGTAGAGCAGTTGGCTTTTAACCAATTGGTCGTAGGTTCGAATCCTACACGACCCACCACTCTGGATCCTTCCCTGGATGTGATCCCCTTATTGTGTTTTCTACCTTGGCTTCGGCCCAGGCGTTCGCCTTCGTGCGATTCGGCGCCGCTGGGCAGTTTCGGCAGCCGTGCTACAATGCCGCCCTCCGTTGTTCTCCTGATGGATACAAACCATGTCCCAGATTCCCGAGCGTCTGCTCGTTCAGGCACACCTGGATGCCAAGGCGCCTGCTCCGCTTAGCGATGCAGAGAAGGCAGACTACAAGGCCCGTATTGCAGCAGCGCTGAAGGCACAGAACGCCGTTCTGGTTGCCCACTACTACACCGACCCCCTGTTGCAGGAGTTGGCCGAGGAGACCGGTGGCTGCGTCTCCGACTCGCTTGAAATGGCCCGGTTTGGTCGTGATCACCCGGCCACCACGCTGATTGTTGCCGGTGTTCGCTTCATGGGTGAGACGGCCAAGATTCTGAGCCCGGAAAAGCGCGTTCTGATGCCGACGCTGGAGGCGACCTGCTCGCTCGATCTGGGATGTCAGATAGACGAGTTTTCCGCGTTCTGTGATCAGCATCCGGACCGCACCGTGGTGGTCTATGCCAATACGTCGGCTGCGGTAAAGGCGCGTGCTGACTGGGTAGTGACGTCCAGCTGTGCGCTGCCGATCGTCGAGCACCTGATGGACAAGGGTGAAAAGATCCTTTGGGCACCCGATCAGCATTTGGGTAACTACATTCAGCGTGAAACCGGTGCAGACATGCTGCTGTGGCAGGGCTCCTGTATCGTTCACGAGGAGTTCAAGGCCAAGGCGCTGGAGGATCTGCGCAAGGTCTATCCCGACGCAGCCGTGCTGGTGCACCCGGAATCTCCGCAATCGGTTGTCGAGATGGCCGATGTGGTTGGTTCGACCAGTCAGTTGATTCAGGCGACGCGTGATCTGCCCAATCCGACCTTTATCGTTGCCACCGATCGCGGCATCTTCTACAAGATGCAGCAGGCTGCACCGGACAGGCTGTTGATTGAAGCGCCAACGGCGGGCAACGGCGCAACCTGTCGCAGCTGCGCGCACTGCCCGTGGATGGCGATGAACACTCTGCCGCGGGTGCTCGCCAGCCTGGAGCAGGGTACTGATGAGATTCTGGTTGATCCCGAGCTGATTCCGCGTGCGGTGCGCCCGCTGGATCGTATGCTCGACTTTACCCGCCAGGCCAGTCTGGCCGCCAAGGGTAATGCCTGACTGCTCGCCCGCCGCATTATGCGGCGGGCGTTGCCTTCTCCTACAGTGATTCGATCAGCTCACGCTGACGCTGCAGCTCGTTCTGCTGCTCCTTGATGCGTGAGCTGACAACAAAGTTGCCCCCCGCTCGTTGCAACGCCAGGTCAAGTTGCTGGCCGGCCTGCTGCAGGTCGCCGGTCTGCTTGAAGTACTCGGCGCGGGCCAGATGCACGCCCAGGATATTGCCGGCCAGGCCGCGTATTTCTGCCGCCAGGTACCATACGTCCGGATCGCTCTCGCGCTGATTGGCGAGTCTATTGATCGCGCGTTCGGCCGCGGCATACTGCTGCTGTTTCATCAGCAGGTCGGCTTCGGAAAAGGCCAGCGGGAAGTTGTCAGGATAACGTTGCTGCATCCGACGGTTGCGCTCCAGTGCCTGCGCCAGTCGGCCCGCATTGGTGTCGATCTCGATCTGGGCGAGGTTGACCGTCAGGTCATCCGGTGTTGCTTCGAGTAGCGGGGCGAGGGTGCTTGTGGCTTCGCCGTGCTCGCCGCCGCGGCTGAGTGCCAGCGCCAGGGCATAGCGCGCCGCTGCATGCTCGCCGCCGTTATCGTCCAGCAGGGCGCGGAAGCGCTTGGCAGAGAGCCCCGGGCTTTGCTCGTACTTCAGCTGAACCCGGGCACGCATCATCTGGAAGTTGAGTGAATCCGTACGGCCGCTGCCCGCCATCTGTTCGGCGCGGTTGCGGGTATCGGCCATGCGCGACTGGCTGACCGGGTGGGTCAGCAGGAACTCGGGCGGTGTGGTGTCGTAGCGGCTGAGCTGGGCGAGACGCTCGAACATGTCCGGCATTGCTCTGGGGTCGTAGCCTGCCTTTTCCAGATTGAGAATGCCGATGCGGTCGGCTTCCTGTTCATTCTGGCGCGAGAAGCGGCGCTGTTCCTGGATGGCGGCGGCCTGGGTGGTTGCCAGAGCGGCAAAACCAGCGTCCCCGCCGCCGGCGGCGGCCAGCACAATGCTGGCGAGCATGGCGGTCATGAAGGGCACTTGCATGCGCTGTTGCTGCTCGAGGCCGCGGGCGAAGTGGCGCTGCGACAGGTGCGCAAGTTCGTGGGCCAGGACCGAGGCAAACTCGGCTTCGCTGCGGGCATGCAGAAACAGGCCGCCGTTGACGCCCACCACGCCGCCAGGCGCGGCAAAGGCGTTCAATTGCGGACTGTCAATCAGCACAAAAGCCAGGCGGCGGTCGCTCAGCTGGCTGGTTTCCGCCAGACCACGGGTCAGGTCTTCGACAAAGCTTTTCAGTTGCGGATCATCCAGCGTCGGAACTGCGCCCCTGAGCATGGTCAGCCAGGTCCGGCCGAGCTGGTATTCCTGCTGGCGGGACATGATGGACGAGCTGGTGTCGCCAAGCGACGGCAGGTTGAACTCGTCGCCGGCGGGCAGGGCAATGCCGGGCAGGGTCATTGACACTGCAAGCATCATGGCCCGGACGAGCGGTCGGCTGGACATCCTTTTTTGCATCATTTTTGGTGCGTACCCGTGCTGGCAGTTGTCGGAGTGAGAGCCGTCAAGGCTATACTGTGGCCCACTCGCTGTGGAGTCCCTGCATGTCTGTTGAAAACACCCATCTACCCATCGACGTCGAGCTGGACGCCCGCGGTCTGTCTTGTCCGCTGCCCTTGCTCAAGGCAAAGCAATCGTTGAACGGCATGGTAGCAGGCCAGACGCTGCATGTGGTTGCCACTGATGCGGGGTCCCAGCGGGATATTCAACGCTTCGCGGAGCTGTCCGGACATGCATTGCTTGAGTCCCGGGTATTGGACGGCGAATTTCACTATTGGTTGCGTAAAGCAGATTAGGTTCCGATGCTAAAAGTTTTTCGAGGCTGGGTTCAGCGCTATTTCTCCGATGAAGAGGCGGTTGTGCTGGCGGTTGTGCTGGCGCTGGGGTTTGCCATTGTTATCAGTTTCGGTGACAAGCTGGCGCCGTTGCTGACCGGTGTGGTGCTCGCCTATCTGCTGCAGGGGCTGGTATCGCGGCTGCAGCGCTGGCTGCCGCACGGCCTGGCAGTCTGGATTGTGTTTCTGCTGTTTCTCGGCGCGTTGGCGGCGCTGTTCGGCGTGCTGGTGCCACTGGTCTGGAAGCAGATGCTGAATCTGTTCAACGAGCTGCCGGGAATGATCGCCTCCTGGCGTGATCAGCTTCTGCATCTGCCTGAGGAGTATCCGTCGTTCATTTCCGCCGCGCAGATTGAGCGCCTGATGGCCTCGATCAACGGCGAGGTGGGCTCGTTTGGTCAGTGGGCGTTGTCGCAGTCACTGGCGAGCCTGCCGGTCATCGTTACGGTGCTGGTTTATCTGGTGCTGGTACCTATCCTGGTGTTCTTCTTCCTCAAGGACAGCCAGACCATAACCGATTGGGCCGTGAGTCATCTGCCGCGCGAGCGCCGGCTGATGCGCGTCGTCTGGACCGAGATGAACCAGCAGATTGCCAATTACATTCGCGGCAAGGCGGTCGAGATTCTGATCGTAGGGGCGGTAACCTACATCTCGTTTGCGATTCTCGGCGTCAACTACGCGGCGTTGCTGGCGGTGCTGGTGGGCCTGTCGGTGCTGGTGCCGTATATCGGCGCTACGGTTGTAACCATCCCGGTTGCCGTGATTGGTCTGTTCCAGTGGGGGCTCGGTAACGAGTTCATGATGCTGATGATCGTTTACGGCGTTATTCAGGCACTGGACGGCAACGTGCTGGTGCCCATTCTGTTTTCCGAAGCGGTCAACCTGCATCCGGTGGCGATTATCGCCGCTGTGCTGATCTTCGGCGGTTTGTGGGGGTTCTGGGGGGTATTCTTTGCGATCCCGCTGGCAACCCTGTTCAAGGCCGTGCTCTACGCCTGGCCACGCGGCATTGAAGCGGCCCATGACATCAAGTCAGAAGAGCTGCCTCGGACCGAGCAGGCCTGAGGCAGCGAACGAGTACCTGACGATCAGCCGAGGGTGCGGACGGCGGCCAGCACCTCGGCCACGTGGCCGGGTACCTTCACCTTGCGCCATTCCTGACGCAATACGCCCTTGGCGTCGATCAGGAAGGTGCTGCGCTCGATTCCCTCGTATTCCTTGCCGTACAGCTTCTTCAGCTTGATTACGTCGAACAGGCGGCATAGCGCCTCGTCCGGGTCGCTGATCAGCTCGAATGGGAACTCGTGCTTGGCCTTGAAGTTGGCATGGGTGCGCAGGCTGTCCTTGGATACCCCGTAAATGACCGCGTTGAGCCCAGCGAACTCGGCATGGGCATCACGAAAGTCCTGGCCCTCGGTGGTGCAGCCGGGGGTGTTGTCCTTGGGATAGAAATAGATCACAACGGTCTTGCCGGCCAGGCTCGCCGGTGTCACGGTCTGCTCGCCAGTGGCCTGGGCGCTGAAATCCGGTACGGGCTTGTTCAGTTCAACGTGCATGAAAACCTCGTCAGCTAGTCAGTGAAGCGGACGCCAGGGTTCGATCACGGCATCCAGGTTGAGTTCGTCACAGAAGTCCAGAAACTGCTCCCGCAGCCAGCTTAGCTGGGTCTGCACCGGAATGGCGATGGTCAGTGTCAGGTTGAGCATCGCGGTGCCGGTGTGCTGGGCCAGATAGGTGAAGCTGTGCAGCTCCTCGATATCGATGTTCAGGTGCTGAAAAAAACGGCACAGTTCGCCGACCAGTTCGGGCCGCTGGGCCGCCGTCACAAATACGTTGTACGGCAGTGCCTGGGGGCGCTCGTCGATGCTGTGGCTGCGGCTCATGGATAACTGGAAGTGCTCGCGCTTGGCCAGCGCCGGCAGCAGCGACTCCAGGCGTGCCAGCGCATCCCAATTGCCGCTGAGCTGAAGCAGCAGAACGGCGCAGGAGCCATGGCGACTCATCCGGCTGCTGACTATCTGGCAGCGGTGCTCGGTGCACAGGCGAGTCAGCAGGCTGGCAAGCGATGTGGTTTCCTGGCCCATGACATGAACGACCAGATATTGCTCGCGGTGACTCGGGGTGCTGGACATTGGGTTCCTCGGGCTGAAAAAAGGGCATCGCCCGTCTGGCGGGCGCAAAGCAAGGGCCTATTGTCACAGCCTGTCGGGAGCGGTTCAACTGCCGCCGCCGATTGGGTTGATGCCCTGTGTCCAGAGGGCTGTCGATCCGTCGCAAGCCTGCGTATTTAATCAGCGCTTCCCTTGTACTGGCCGCAGCGCGAAAGTACCATTGCCGTTTATTGTTTCAAGTGGAGAGTTGCATGATCTCGGGTAGTCTGGTGGCGCTGGTAACACCCATGGATTCCGGCGGGGGCCTCGATTGGAAGGCACTGGAGCGTCTCATCGACTTCCACCTGGAGAAGGGCACCGACGGCATCGTTGCGGTCGGTACCTCCGGCGAGTCTGCAACCCTCGATATGGCCGAGCACAAGGAAGCCATTCGTCGGGTGGTACAGCAGGTGGCCGGCCGCATTCCCGTGATCGCCGGTACCGGTGCCAACTCTACGCGCGAAGCCGTCGAGCTGACCGAAGCCGCACGCAGTGTGGGCGCTGATGCCGCATTGCTGGTGACGCCCTACTACAACAAGCCGACCCAGGAAGGCCTGTATCTGCATCACAAGCATATCGCCGAAACCGTGGCTATCCCGCAGATTCTCTACAATGTGCCCAGCCGAACGGCCTGTGACATGTTGCCGGAAACCGTCGAGCGCCTGTCTGCCATCAGTAATATCGTGGGCATCAAGGAAGCGACCGGTGATCTGCAGCGCGCCCGTGAGGTGATTGAGCGGGTCGATGGTCGTATGGCTGTCTACTCGGGCGACGACGCAACTGCCGTAGAGCTCATTCTGATGGGCGGCAAGGGCAACATTTCGGTTACTGCCAACGTCGCTCCGCAACAGATGCATGAATTGTGCGCTGCTGCCCTGCGCGGCGACGAGCAGACTGCCCGTCGTCTCAATGAAGCCTTGATGCCGTTGCACAAGGCACTGTTTATCGAATCCAATCCGATTCCGGTCAAGTGGGCGTTGATGGAAATGGGCCTGATCGCCGATGGCATTCGTTTGCCTCTGACGCCGCTCAGTGCTCGCTGCCATGACGCCGTGCACGGCGCTCTGCGCCAATGCGGGATGCTGTAATCTAACCGGGAAGACCTGTTGACCAAGGAAACGTTTATGAAGCCTGTGCTGAGTGCACTGACTCTGGGGGTATTGGCCAGCCTGAGCGGCTGTGGGTATCTGATGGGCGACAACGGATTTTTCCGTGATCGTGGCAGTGACTATCAGCAGGCCGAGGTCGCACCGCGGATGACTATCCCGGCAGATCTGCAAACGCGCTCCATTGGCGATCTGCTGCCGGTGCCGGGCCAGGTGACGGCTGCACCGGCCGGAGAGGACGGTTTTGAAACGCCGCGCCCACGCCCGATGCTGGCCAGCGCCGACAGCTCGGCCTTTGCACTGCAGCAGCAGGGCAGCTCACGCTGGCTGGTGGCTCAGCTGCCTGCCAACGAAGTCTGGCCGCTGCTGGCCCGCTTCTGGTCCGATTACCGGGTGCCCATGGCCGAGCAGGACGCTGCGCTCAGCGAGTTCTCCACCGAGTGGGTCAACTTCGGCGAGGCTGCCGGTAATCCGCTGGTGCGCCGCCTGATGCCGCTGCTTGAGGAAGGCCGTCGTGTCGAAGGTGAGGAGCAACGCTTCCGTGTTCGCCTGGAGCCGGGCGTCAACGCCGGCGCCAGCGAGATCAAGGTGATCCACCAGAACCGGGATATTGGCGACAGTGACAGCCAGTGGCCGGCGCGTTCCGATAACCCCAACTTCGAGCGTGGTCTGCTGGCCGAGCTGGAAACCTATCTCAACCAGAGCGTGAGCGCTGGCGGCAGTGCTCTGGTCTCGAGCATCATCAACAGTGGTCCGGTTGAGAACAGCCTCGAGCAGGACGGCGCGGGCAACAGCATCCTGTACATCAGCGCCGACTTTAACCGCGCCTGGGCCGACGTTGGCGAGGCTCTGGCTCGCGCCGATGTGCTTGTGACCGACTACAATCGCAGCTCCGGTGTCTACTATGTCGACCTGGATCGGACCCGCTCCGAGAAGGAAGAGCCGGGCTTCTTCGCCCGCTGGTTTGGTGGTGACGATGAAGCCGAGCAACAGGTAGCTGACGAGAATCAGCTGCAGGTGCGCCTGACTCCATCCTCCAACCGGATTGAAGTCAGTGTCGATGCGGGCATTGAAAAAGCGGCAGATTCGGCACGCGCGCGTGACCTGTTGGAGCGTATTCAGCGCGGCTTGAACGAGGGGTCCAACGGCGGTGCGCTATTGCTCCCTCGGTAGTGGCAGTCGTGGTAACGGTACCCTGATTGAACAGGGTGCCACTCGGGTGCTGGTGGATTGCGGTTTCAGTCTGCGGGCCACCGAGCAGCGCCTGGCTGAGGCCGGTCTGAGGGGCGACCAACTGAGCGCCATTGTTGTCACCCACGAGCACAGCGATCATATTCAGGGCGTCGGCAAGCTGGCACGCCGCTATGGCTTGCCGGTATACCTTACCCCCGGTACCGGCTTTGAGCTGCGCGAAGAGGGCCTGGATCTGCGCTGGGTCGATCTGCACGGGCGCTTCGAGATTGGCGATCTGGAGATTACCCCGGTGGCCGTGCCCCACGATGCGCGTGAACCCTGTCAGTACATCTTCGACGACGGCCGGCGGCGCTTCGGCGTGCTGACCGATACTGGCACCATCACCCCCTGGATCGTTGAACATTACGCCGATCTGGATGCGCTTTTTCTCGAAGCCAACTATGATCCGCACATGCTGTCGGTCGGCCCCTATCCGGCCTTCCTGAAAGCGCGTGTAGGCGGTGATCTGGGCCACCTGAGCAATCAGCAGGCGGCCGGCTTTGTGCGCATTGCCGGCGGCCGCGAGCGATTGCAGCATATTGCCGTGGCCCATATCAGCGAAAAGAACAATCGGCCCGAGCTCGCTCTGGCCGCCATGCAGGAAGCCCTGACCGGTTGGTCCGGCAACCTGCTTATGGCACATCAGAATCAAGGGCTGCCCTGGCAGACCATCGAGTAACACCCATCACCATGTTGCGGACAGCGGGAGCCGATAATGGAAAAACGTAACGAACTCTATCGTGGTAAAGCCAAGTCGGTGTACACCACCGATGACCCGGATCGCCTGGTCCTGTTGTTCCGCAACGACACCTCCGCCTTTGATGGGAAGAAGATCGAACAGCTTGATCGCAAGGGCATGGTCAACAACCGCTTCAACGCGTTCATTATGCAGAAGCTGGAAGAAGCGGGTATTCCGACCCAGTTTGACGCACTGCTGTCTGACAACGAGTGCCTGGTCAAGAAGCTCGACATGATCCCGGTCGAGTGCGTCGTGCGTAACTTCGCCGCCGGCAGCCTGGTGAAGCGCCTGGGTGTGGAAGAGGGCATGGCGCTGACGCCGCCGACCTTCGAACTGTTCCTGAAAGACGACGCCAAGGGCGACCCCTTCATCAACCAGTCGCACGTTGTCACCTTCGGCTGGGCGACCGCCGAACAGTTGGCGCGCATGCAGGAACTGACCCTGAAGATCAACGACATCCTCAAGGGCTTGTTTGACGCTGCCGGCCTGCTGCTGGTCGACTTCAAACTGGAATTCGGCCTGTTCAAGGGCGAAATCGTCCTGGGTGATGAGTTCAGCCCGGACGGCTGCCGCCTGTGGGACAAGGAAACCCGCAAGAAGATGGACAAGGACCGCTTCCGCCAGGGCCTTGGCGGCGTGATCGAAGCCTACGAAGAAGTTGCGCATCGCCTGGGCGTACCGCTGCCGTAAGGCTTCCGTCCTGACCGCGAATGCTGGTAAGATGCGCGCCGACTTGGAGAGTTGCCAGAGTGGTCGAATGGGACGGATTCGAAATCCGTTGTACGGGTAACCGTACCCAGGGTTCGAATCCCTGACTCTCCGCCAATAAACAAAACGCCCAGCTCAGCTGGGCGTTTTTGTTTATCCGGTGAGCTCTCGGTGAGAACCCTCGTTCGACCGAGCCTGCAACGCAGGCGAGGAACGCCGGAGCGCAGCGACGGCGGCCCCTCGAAGAGGGGTGAGGCGCGCAGCGCCGAATAATCCCTGACGAAGTCTCAGAAGGCACAGTTCTCCGACTAGCTGGGTGCTTTTTGTTTATCCGGCGAGCTCTCGGTGAGAACCCTCGTTCGACCGAGCCTGCAAGCTATACCTGCCATCTCAAGGCGGGGCGGCGTCAGCTTTGCAGCTCGCTGGCCGTCGCCGTGATGGTGCAGGGGCGCTCGGGCAGGCTGCGCGGGAATGCCGAGAGTGGCACCGGCGCGGATATCAGATAGCCTTGTACCTCGTTGCAGCCGGTGGCGCAGATAGCATTGAGCTGCTCGGCGGTTTCAACGCCTTCGCAGACCGTGCGCTTGCCGAGGGTAATGGCCAGCTCAGTAACCATCCGCACGATGGCCTGGGCATCCTGTCGGGTCAGCAATTCGGTAATGAATGAGCGGTCGATCTTCAGGGTGTCGAACGGAAAGCAGCGCAAGTACGACAAAGACGAGTAGCCAGTACCGAAATCGTCCAGTGCCAGTCTTACGCCGGTCTCACGGATGGCGTGGAGCGTGGCCAGCGCCTGATCCGGGTCATCGAGAATCACCGACTCGGTGAGCTCCAGTTCAAGCCGCTGCGGGGCGAGCTGGTAGCGTTGCAGCAGGGTCTTGAGGCCCTCAAGAAAATGCCCGAACTGTACCTGCATCGCCGAGACATTGACTGAAATGGTCAGCCCTTGCAGCTCATTGACTGCAGCCCGGCAAGCCTCCTCAAGTACCCACTGGCCCAGACCGTCAATCAGACCGCACTGTTCGGCAATGGGAATGAACTCGTCCGGTCCGACTCTGCCCAGCTCGGGATGGCTCCAGCGAATCAGTGCCTCGGCGCCGACAATCTCCCAATTCGCGAGATCAACCTTTGGTTGCCAGTGAACCTGAATCTGTCCCCGCTCAATGGCGTGTCGCAAACCCTCTTCAATGGCCAGTCTGCGCCGGCTGCGCTCGCCCATTTCTTCGGAGTAGAGCGACCAGCAGCCCCTGCCCGCAGACTTTGCTGTGTAGAGAGCCATATCCGATTGCACCATCAGATCATCCAGATGAGGACCGCCCGGCGGACGCACGCTGATACCGATGCTGGCGCCAACGCGAAACTCTCGCTCAGCGACGGTGATAGGGTTACTGAGGTTGCTGATCAGCTTCTGGGCCAGGGCGGTGATCTCTGTGCTGCTCTCAAACTGCCAGACCACCAGGGCGAATTCATCGCCGCCGAGGCGGGCGACCAGCATGTTTTCGCCGGCGCAACCGAGCAGGCGGCGGGCGATGACCTGGAGCAGGGCGTCGCCGGTACTGTGGCCGTGGTTGTCGTTGATGCTCTTGAAACGGTCCAGGTCGACCGACAGCAGGGCCAGTGACTGATCGCGCTTGACCAGTGCACTGATGGTGTCGCGCAGCTTGAAGCGGTTGGCCAGGCCGGTCAGCGAGTCGGTGTGGGCCAGGGTTTGCAGCATGCGTTCGTTGTTGACCTTGTCGGTCACGTCGCTGACGATGCCACGCCGTCCGACAAAGCGACCTTGATCATCCAGAAGAATTTTGCCCGTCAAGGCCAGGTGGCGCACTCCGCGGCGACCTTGCAAGCTGAGCGGCAGTGCACGGAAGTTCTGGCGACATTCAATCAGTTCGGTGCCTTGCTTCTTCAACTCAGCGCAGCGATCACTCAGCAGCTCCACGAAGCGTTTTTCCCGGTGCTCATTGGGCGCCAGTTCAAGCAGTTCGGTCAGCCGCGGCGACACGTGGTTGAGCATGCCATCGGCGTCTGTTTCCCACAGCGCGTCACCGGCATCCAGCTCGAAGTCCTGAAGCAGCACCGAGAGCATTTCGCCCTGGCGTGCAGCTTTGCGCTGAGCATTGATCAGGTCGGTTGATTTTCGCCACGACAGCAGCGCACCGATGACTACCATCGGCGAGTAGAGTGACAGCAGCAGGGCGAAAGCAAAGAAGTGAGTTTGACCGGTAAACAGCAGGCCGATCAGGGAGGCCAGCGTGTATATGCCGACATAGATGATGCTGGCACGTGGCAGCGGGCTGAGAACAAACCCGCCGGCGCCGATCATTCCTGTTACCAGTGTCGAGATGGTCATCTGCTGCAAGCCACCACTGGTTGGGAACCACAGGATGATCATCACACCCCAGATACCGGACAACCCCGCCGCGTGAAGAGTAGAGCGCTTTATTCGACGTACGCGGGAGGTTACAAGCCCCTCATCCGGCATTCGCCACCAGCTCACACAGGCGAGCAGACAGGCCAGTGCAAGAGCACAAAACCAGACCCATAGCGCGGCTGGAATATCGGGTGAGTAGCTAAGCAAAATACAGGCACCTGCGCCGACGTTGGCAAACATCATCGCGGGCGTGACCCGAATTACCGAGGTGAGGTGGGCGCCGCGCAGCAAAGCCATTTCGCGCTCGTTACTGCTGTACATTTGCGCGATGTCGTCGCGCAGTGATTTAAAGGTCTGTGAATATGGTTTCAAACGACACCCACCGATGGCGTGACTGCACCCTGTCTCAACACTAGCAGAATGCAATCACGCCTGACGATAGGCTTTAGGTCGCAGCCGCGTTATTCCCAATCAACCGGACAGGCTTGGCAACCATGCATTGTCACGTCCAGAAAGGTGCCGTAGTGCAGGCGTGCGCCTTCCAGGTTGGCGTCGGTCAAATTGGCGTGATTGAGTTTGGCTTCCTGCAGGTTGGCGTCGCGCAGATCGGCGCCGGCCATGTCGGCCTTTGGCAGCCAGGCCATCTCCAGATTGGCGGCGCGCAGCACGGTACCGTGCATGGTTGCACCGCTGAAACGCGCGAAGTCCAGGCTGGCGCCAGTAAAGTCTGCGCCCTTGAAGCTGGCTCCCTGCGCAGTGAGGTTCCAGCCACTGATGGCCACAAACTGTGCTTCGTCGGCCTGGGCGCCGCGCATGGCGGTTTGCTGCAAGCTGGCACGGGTAAAGTTGGCTCCTTCGAGCCGGGCGTTGTCGAGTCTGGCTTGGTCAAGTACTGCATGGCGCAGGTCTGCATCGCGCAGGTCGGCGCCGGTCAGGTCCGCCTTGCGCAGATCCAGGTGGCGGAGATCAGCGCCGCGCAGATCAACGCCCTGGCACTGGGTGCCGGGGATCAGGGCGCAGCCGTTTAGGGTTCGGATATCCTCTTCGGCAATGTCAGCGCTCTGCGCCAGCAACGCGGGGCTGCTCAGTGCCAGCAGGCTGGCAGTCAGACGAACAAGCAGTTTCATGCTCTTCTCCATAGCCCTGCCCACCCGGGTGGGCAGGGCGTTTCAGGTGATTACTCGTTGGCCCAGCTGGGCAGCTTGAATACCCAGAACGAACCGCCCTGAGCCACCGGCTTGGTCAGCTCGGCCATGTCGCCACCCCACAGCGGCACCGCGCCGCCGTAACCGGTGGTCACGCCGATGTACTGCTCGCCGTCCTGTTCCCAGGTAATCGGCGGGGAGATGATCCCGGTGCCGGTCTGGAACTGCCACAGCTGCTCGCCGGTCTCGGCGTTGAAGGCCTTGAAGTAGCCATCGCCGGTGCCGGTGAACACCAGATTGCCACCGGTGGCCAGTACGCCAGCCCACAGTGGCAGTGGCTCCTTGTGCTCCCAGGCCACGCGACCGGTCTGCGGGTCCATCGCCCGCAGGATGCCGACGTGATCGTCATACATGCGCTTGATGCGGAAGCCCATGCCCAGATAAGCGGAGCCCTTGGTGTAGCTGACTTCCTCGGTCCAGTAGTCTTCCTTCCAGTGATTGGCCGGAACGTAGAACAGACCGGTGTCGCGGCTGTAGGCCATCGGGTTCCAGTTCTTGCCGCCCAGGAACGGGGGCGAGACTTCGATGGCTTCGCTGCGCTCCTGACCTTCTTCCAGGCGCGGCGGACGCTGACCTTCGTTCTCGATCGGGCGACCGGTTTCCAGGTCAATGCCGCTTGCCCAGGTGATGTTGTCGACAAACGGGAAGGCGTTCATCAGCTTGCCGTCTTCGCGGTTAACCACATAGAAGAAGCCGTTGCGGTCGGCGTGGGCCGTCGCGGGTACTTTCTCGCCGTCCTGCTCGTAGTCGAACAGCACCAGCTCGTTGTTGCCGGAGAAGTCCCAGGTGTCGTTCGGGGTGTGCTGGTAGAACCATTTGACCTCGCCCGTGGTGGCGTCGACGCCGACCTGCCCGGAGGTGTAGAGGCTGTCGTAGTCGTTCGGGTTGCCATCTTCCGGAGTGCGTGCCCAGCCGTTCCAGGGGGCCGGGTTGCCTGCACCGATAATGATGGTATTGGTTGCCGCATCGAAGCTGGCGCTCTGCCATGGCGCGCCGCCGCCGTGGCTCCAGGCCTCGACCTTGCCGGTCGGCGAGTTCGGATCATCCGGCCAGGAGGGCGCTTTTACGTCGCCGGTGGGGGTGCTGTCTTCGCCGTTCAAACGGCCCATGTGACCTTCGACGAACGGGCGCATCCATACCTCTTCGCCGGTTTCCGGGTCGCGGGCAAACAGCTGGCCGACCACACCGAACTCATCGCCGGAGGAGCCGTGGATCAGCAGCGCGCGGCCGGTGGCCTGGTCCTGCACGATGGTTGGTGCGCCGGTCATGGTGTAGCCCGCCTTGTGGTCGGCGAACTTCTTGCGCCAGACCACCTTGCCGGTGTCCTTGTTGAGCGCAACGATGCCGGCATCCAGGGTGCCGAAGAACACCTTGTCGCCGTAGATGGCGGCGCCGCGGTTGACCACGTCACAGCATGGGCGAATGTCGTCGGGCAGGCGGTGCGAGTAGCTCCACAGGCGCTGACCGGTCTTGGCATCCAGGGCGAACATGCGCGAGTAGGAACCGGTGACGTAGATCACGCCCTCGTGGACGATGGCCTGGGATTCCTGACCGCGCTGCTTTTCATCACCGAAGGAGAAGGACCACGCCGGCGTCAGTTTGAACACGTTCTCGTCGTTGACCATGTTCAGCGGGCTGTAGCGCTGGGCGTTCGTGCCCAGGCCGTACATCAGCACGTTGTTGGTGGTCATGTGGTCGTTGGCGATGTCCTCCCAGGTAACCGGGGTGGCCGCTGCAGGGCCCGCGACGAGGCCGAGGCCAGCGGCGAATACCAGGCCCCTGATGGCCTGGCTGACGGGCTTCAGTGCGGGAAGTCTTGTTGTTTTCATGGCAGTTTTCCTGTTGATCGTTGGCGTGTTCAGCGAGGGCTGATCCACGGCTCATGGTGGGCGTGGTGTCAGGGCGCGGATACGGAAAACAGCCCGGGTACGGCGGGAAAATTGCCCGTACCGGTGGCGCTTGGTAGCGGGTGAAAGGGAGCAGGACTTAGGGCGGAATGAATTTGGCCCAATGAGTATGCGGTGTTCGGTCGCAGCCGTCCTGGCCGCTCTAGAACAAGGGTTTCTGGTTGGGTTCGATGCGGTTTCTACTACCAACGAACTAGATCGCGGCCACCAAAGCAGCATTGGGCCGATTGCGGCTGCTTCCTACCATGGCCATCGACAGCAATGCACTTGCGCAATCGATTCGGCCACGAGGTGAGCAGTATGAACCATTACAAGAACGCACTGAAGATGACCGCACTCGGCCTGGCACTGGCCGCCGGTCAGGCGCTGGCCCACGGCAATGTCACCCCTCAGGCAGTAGATACCAAGGGGCTGGAAGAGCTGGGCACGGAATGGCGCGAAACCAACCCCTACCGCGAAGGCCACCCGCAGCACGAGCTGGCCATCAAGGTGGGCGCTTCTGCCTACAACCAGAACTGCGCCGCCTGTCACGGTCTGGAAGGTATTTCCGGCGGCATCACGCCCGATCTGCGCTACCTGGAAGTGGGTGACTACGGCGATGAGTGGTTTAAAGAGCGCGTGATCAACGGCGCGGTACGTGACGGCCGCGTTTACATGCCGAAGATGGCTGACTTCCTGAGTCAGGAAGCCCTGTGGGCCATCCGCACCTGGCTGGAAAGCGTAGCAGTGGAGCAATAAGGTCATGGCCCGCGCCTGGCTGTTTTGTCTCTGCCTGCTGCTGGGACTGCCAGCACAGGCGTACAACATCACGCACATCCGCGACTACGACGAAATTGTCGCCTCCGGTGAGTTGCGTGTGGCGCTGTATCAGGACTTTCCGCCCTACAGCTTTATGCAGGGCGGCGAGCCTGCCGGGGTTGATGTGGCACTGGCCCAGGCGCTGGCCGACGGACTCGGCGTCCGCCTGAGTATCCAGTGGATGCAGGCGGACGAAACCATTGACGGTGACCTGCGTAACCACCTGTGGAAAGGGCATTACCTGCGTCCGGGCGAAGTCGCCGATGTGATGTTGCGGGTGCCCTACGATCAGGACTTCAGCAACCGCCGCGATGAGCTTGGTCTGCCGAAGAACGAGCTGGTGCACATGTTCGGGCCCTACCAGCGCGAACGCTGGCAGGCGGCGTTTGACCCAGGCAAGATCGACGCCGTACCGAGCATCGCGATCTTCCAGTATTACCCGGTCGGGGTAGAAGAAGACTCGGTGCCATCGTTCTATCTGGGCTCGGTGATGAACGGTCGGCTGGCGGGCATGACCCATCACTACCGCACCCTCAGCCTCGCCTTCGATGCGATGCTCAAGGGCGAGGTCAACGCGGTGATGGGCACCCAGGCGGAAATCGACTGGCTGCTGGCGCAGCATCCGCAGGCGGGGATGCAACTGACCGAGAACGCCTACCCGAACATCGGCAAGCAGGTGTGGGAGCTGGGTATGGCGGTCCACGACTCCAACCGTCAACTGGCCTACGCGCTGGGTGATGAGGTGGAAAGCATGATTCTAGATGGCCGGATGGCGGCCATCTATGCGGCGCAAGGGTTGCGGTATCTGGCGCCTGACCGCTACGCGCAGTAATAGACTGATCTCCTTTGCCGGCCTCTGGGCCGGCTTTTTTCTTCTATGAAAGCCGGAATGACAGTAGGGCGGGCTAAGCCAAAGGCGTGTCCGCGTTTTTACTAAATGTGGCCTGTTTCCACGTAGCCGGGTGTCGGAGTTCCTGTTTTGGGCATTGCGCCGTTGCCGAATCAGCGTTTCGCCTTCACGGCGAGCCAAGGGGGGGCGCTTGCTCGGCCCCCCTTGGCGATCCCCCCGGCACCCGGCTACGCGGCCCTGCGGGTTCGCTGAGTTGCTCGGTTTGGCAGGGGCCGGCAGAACTCGGCTCTACGAGCCTCAAACAGGCTGCCGTCCTTTTTCATGCCAACCCTGCGCTACTCGCCCACGTAAACGGGACGAACTCCGGTGCGCACTCCACCATCTATGTCTTTCTGATGGTGCCCACGCTCCGCGTGGGTACCGGACTGCTCGGCCGCTCTGCGGCCGGCTGTTCAAATCGGCCGCCGCTCTATGCGGATGCGCAGCGTCCATCCCAGTGCTCCTGCGCAGAGCGTACTTTCTCACCACGGACTTGCAATCTGATAATGGTTTTTGCTTTAAATGTTACGTTATAACAATTATAGTCTGCCCCGCGGTGTGCCAGCCACGCCGTTGCCAATACCAAATCGAAAGGGAGCAGCCATGTTTTCAAGCAAGACGCCATTGACTCTGGCGCTGGCGGCGGTGGCCGCTGGTGTCTCTTCCGTGCAGGCAGCGGATGCGCCGCTGATGCTGCCGACGCTGACGGTCAGCGCCAGTGCGTTGAATCAGACGCCGGAGCAAATGATTCAGCCGGCGGCGGTGCTGCAGGGTGAGGACTGGTTTGCGCTGCGTGAGACCGGGTTGGCCGACAGTCTGGAGTCGCTGCCGGGGGTGCGCGCCGCCGGGTTTGGGCCGGGCAGCAGCCGGCCGGTCATTCGCGGTCTGGATGGTGCGCGGGTGCGGGTGCTCAGCGACGGTGCTGATGTGCTGGATGCTTCGACCATCAGCCCGGACCACGCGATCAGCGCCGATACCGCATTGATCGAGCGGGTGGAGGTACTCAAGGGCCCGGCCACGCTGTTGTACGGTGGCGGCGCGATTGGCGGGGTGGTCAACCTGATCGACCGCCGGGTGCCGACCTACGTACCCGAGCGCGGTTATGAGGGTGAGATTGATCTGCGCGCCAATACGGTTGCCGATGAGCGCGCGGGTTCTGCGGGTCTGACGTTGGGTACCGGTGCCTTTGCCATGCGTATCGAGGGCGGCAGGAGTGAGGCTGATCCCTACCGCATTCCGGGCCATCCGTCCCGCCAGGAAGGCGCCTACAACGATACCGATACCGGTTCTCTGGGGCTGAGCTGGATCGGTGAGCAGGGCTATCTGGGCCTGGCCTACAGCCGTCAGGATCGCGAATACGGTTTGCTGGCGCACGAGCACGCCGACTGTCACACCCACGGCCCTGATTGGCACTGCGGTGGCCATGACGATCAAGACCACGACGATGATCACGACGACCATGATCATGACCACGAACACGCCGATGCCTGGATCGATATGGAGCAGCGCCGCTGGGATCTGCGTGGCGAGTACCAGAATTCCTTTGCCGGGGTAGAACGTGTACGTCTGCGCGTTGCCGATACCGACTACCGCCACGTCGAGATGGAAGGTGATGAAGTCGGAACCCGCTTCACCAACCGCGGTACCGATGGCCGGCTTGAGGTTACGCATGCCCCGGTTGCCGGCTGGCGCGGGGTGATCGGCACCCAGCTGACCCGCCGTGACTTTGCTGCTGAAGGGGAGGAGGCTTACGTTCCGGCGACGCTGACCCACAACCGCGCGCTGTTCCTGCTGGAAAGCTATGAGGCGGGCGACTGGCTGTATGAAGTCGGTCTGCGCCAGGAATGGCAGTCGGTCGATGTGAAGCAGGGCAGTGACGACGCTGACCATCGCGGCACCTCGCTGTCGTTCGGCGCGACCTGGCAGTTTCAGCCGGACCTGGCGCTGTACGGCTCGCTGTCGCGCTCACAGCGTCTGCCGACCGCCGAAGAGCTGTATGCCAACGGCCCGCACGCGGCCACGCGCACAGTGGAACTCGGCGATCCGGATCTGGATCGGGAAACTGCGATCAACGCTGAACTCGGTCTGCGTCGCACCCGTGGCGCGGTCACCTTTGATGTCAGTGTCTACCGCAACGAGGTGGATGACTTCATCTACGCCGCTGATACCGGGGCTGATCCCGGCGCGGGCTATCGCGTCGTTGAGTACCGCCAGGCCGATGCCGTGCTGCAGGGGCTGGAAGGCAGCGTGGGCTGGCAGGTAACCGCGGCAACCGGGCTGACCCTATTCGGCGATAGTGTGCGTGGCCGTCTGAAGGACGGCGGTGATCTGCCGCGTATCCCGGCTGATCGGGTTGGCGTGCGGCTGGATCAGCGTCTGACCGGGTCAGTGTCTGCGCAGATGGAAGCGAGTCAGGTGATGCGTCAGGACAACACCGCCGACTACGAGACCGAAACCGGCGACTACACGTTGCTGGGGGCGGGGCTGAACTGGCGTGGGCAGCTGGGTGAAAGCGACCTGCTGCTGTATCTGCGCGGCAACAACCTGCTCAACGAGAAGGCGCGTCAGCACAGCTCGTTCATCAAGGACGAGGTGCTGTTGCCGGGCCGCAACCTCACGGTTGGCGCGCGTTTGGTGTTCTGAGGCGGGCGGGTACTGCTACCAAGGGAGTAAGGAAATCACCCCTGCGAGCAATTGTTGGTATTGGGCTCTGAGCCAAGAATCGTGGCCAGAAGCAGGAAATTTTCCCGTTTCATCGTGTGGGACGTGCCGAGCGGCACCGAGTATCGCTCGGCACAACCCGACTGCGCCAATACAACAACATCTCAGAGGTAGCAGCAATGACCAAACATGCCCGCTCTTCCTTTCTGTTGACCACGCTGGTTGCCGCCATGAGCGTCGCCGGCGTGGCCGCAGCCAATGTCACCAACGACGATATCCGTGCCGATGCCACCAACAACAGCCAGGTGGTCACCAACGGCATGGGCCTGCAGGGTCAGCGTTACAGCACCCTGGACATGCTCAATACCGAAAACGTCAGCAGCCTGCAGCCGGTCTGGGCTTTCTCGCTGGGTGGCGAAAAGCAGCGCGGTCAGCAGTCCCAGCCGATGATCAAGGACGGCGTGATGTATGTCACCGGTTCCTACTCGCGGGTCTTCGCGGTTGACGCCCGCACCGGTGCCAAACTCTGGCAATACGACGCCCGCCTGCCCGACGGCATCATGCCGTGCTGCGACGTAATCAACCGCGGCGTTGCTCTGTGGGACAACCTGGTGATCTTCGGCACCCTGGACGCCAAGCTGGTCGCTCTGGACAAGGACACCGGCAAGGTTGTCTGGCGCAAGACTGTTGCTGACTACAAGGCCGGCTACTCGATCACCGCCGCGCCGCTGGTGGTTGACGGCAAGCTGATCACCGGCGTCTCCGGTGGTGAATTCGGCGTGGTTGGCAAGATCGAAGCCTACAACCCCTCCAACGGCGAACTGCTGTGGACCCGTCCGACCATCGAAGGTCACATGGGTTACACCTACGAAGACGGCAAGGCCGTCGAGGCCGGTATCTCCGGTGGCGAAGCCAATCAGAGCTGGCCGGGCGACCTGTGGAAGACCGGTGGCGGCGCGCCGTGGCTGGGCGGCTATTACGATCCGGAAACCAACCTGCTGTTCTTCGGCACCGGTAACCCGGCACCCTGGAACTCGCACCTGCGCCCCGGCGACAACCTGTACTCGTCTTCGCGTCTGGCTTTGAACCCCGACAACGGTCAGATCGTCTGGCACTTCCAGACCACCCCGCATGACGGCTGGGACTTTGACGGTGTGAACGAGTTGATCTCCTTCAATTACGAGGAAGACGGCAAGGAAGTGAAGGCGGCCGGTACCGCCGACCGCAACGGCTTCTTCTACGTGCTGGATCGCACCAACGGCGACTTTATCCGTGGCTTCCCGTTCGTCGACAAGATCACTTGGGCCACCGGTCTGGATGAGAATGGCCGTCCGATCTACGCCGATGACTACCGTCCGGGCGCACCGACCGAATCCGGCGACGCCGGCCGTCAGGTGTTCACCGCGCCGGCCTTCCTCGGCGGCAAGAACTGGATGCCGATGTCCTACGGTCAGAACACCGGTCTGTTCTACGTCCCGTCGAACGAGTGGGGCATGGACATCTGGAACGAATCCACCACCTACAAGAAGGGCGCCGCCTACCTGGGTGCCGGCTTCACCATCAAGCCGCTGAACGAGGAGTACATCGGCGTCCTGCGCGCGATGGACCCGAAAACCGGTGAGGAAATCTGGCGCTACCAGAACGAGGCTCCGCTGTGGGGCGGCGTGCTGAGCACCAAGGGCAACCTGGTGTTCACCGGTAACCCCGAGGGCTACCTGATGGCGTTTGACTCGCGTAACGGTGAGAAACTGTGGCAGTTCAATACCGGTTCCGGCGTGATCGGCTCACCGATTACCTGGGAGATGGACGGCGAGCAGTATGTCTCCGTCATGTCCGGCTGGGGTGGTGCGGTACCGCTGTGGGGTGGCCACGTTGCCGAGCGGGTGAAGAACTTCACCCAGGGCGGCACTCTCTGGACCTTCAAGCTGCCGAGCAGCGCGGCAGTCAGCCAGCGCTGAGCAGTCGGGAGTGCGCCTCGGCGCACTCCCTTCTCCTGCCACCGGGCGTATCCTGCGCCCGGTTCTTCGCCGCCGGTCGCGGCAATTTACTACTTTGGTGCCGGTTTCCCGGGCGGCCTGCCTGGCTGCGTTAACCTGAGCACTGGCTTCTACCCTGCGTGACCTGCCGTGCACCCGATACCGCTTGCCTCCCTGCCTGCCGACCAGCGCGACTACCAGCTGTACCGCACCAGTAACGGTCTGCTTTGTCTGCTGATTCACGACGCCCACGCCAGTCAGGCGACGGCGGTTTATCAGGTTGCCGCCGGCAGCCATGCCGAGCCCGACGACCTGCCGGGGCTCGCGCATCTGCTCGAACACATGCTGTTCATGGGCTCACGAGGCTGGCCTGAGCCGGGCTCGTTTCCTGCCCGGGTGGCGGAGTGGGGTGGGCGCTTCAACGCCAGCACCGCACCTTATGCCACCCGGTTTTTCTGCTCGGTCAGCCCGCAGGGGCTGCAGCCCTGTCTGGCCGAGCTGACCGACATGCTGGCGGCTCCGCTGTTTGCGCCCCAGCAGGTCGAGCAGGAACGGCGGGTGATTGACGCCGAGTTCAAGACTCGACTGGCCGACGACGACATCCACGCCCAGGCGGTGCTCGCCACGCAGGTGCAATCGCAGCATCCACTCAGCCGCTTTACCGCCGGCAATGCGCAAACACTGGCGGGGGACGCGGCTAGGGTATCCGAGCGGCTGAGCCAGTGGCACGCCATCCACTACCGTGCGGGCAGCATGGCGCTGGTACTGCACGGGCCGCAGGCGCCAGAGCAGCTGCTGGCGCTGGCGCGGGACAGCGCGGAGCAACTGCCTGCGGGGCGCGCGCCTGAACCTTTCGTCCTGCCGCTGTTTGCGCCAGGCCAGTTGCCGCGTCAGGTGGAATGGCAAGGTCGCAGCAGTCAGCCGCAGACGGTGTTGCTGTATCCCCTGCGCGAGTGCGATCTGCACGGCGCTGCAGCGCACTGGCTGGATGAATGGCTGAACAGTCCCTCGCCCGCAGGCGCACTGGGATATCTGCGCGATCGCGGTTTGCTCGATGAGTTGCGCGCCTCGCTGGAGCCGGACGTCGGCGGTCAGGCGCTGCTGCGCATCGAGTTGTACAGTGCTGACGCCGAGCCCGAACAGGTGCTGGCCGGGCTGGACGGCTGGCTGCAGGCCATGCGCAGCAAGGACCCGGCCGAGTGGCCGCAGGCGGCGCGTCGGGCTCTGGCGCAGACAGCCTTTGATCTTGGCCCGCAGGGTGACATGCTCGACAGCTGCCGTCGCTACGCCGATCGGTTGCTGACGCTGGCGGCGGAACAGGTACTGGATGTGGCTGGCGTTGCGCTGCCGACTCTCGGCCTGGCAGATTGGCAGCAACTGCTCAGCCAACTGAATCCGACCAACCGTTTACTGTTGCAGCGCTTGCCAAGGCTGCCAGGCGGTGAGCTGTGTGCGCACACCGACACCCGCTGGCAGGCACGCGCGTTGCCGCCGAGCCCTGCGCCGACCGCAAACCTGGCCGGTCGGCTCGGCCCCTGCCTTGGTCCGCTGGCCGAGGCACCCAAAGAGCTGCGCTGGTCATCGGCCGCGCCCGGTCTGCGTCTGCAACGCTTTAGTCCGCAAGGTGGGGCGTTGCGCACCCGACTGGCATGGTGCTGGGCAGACAGTTCGGCAACACTGGCCGAGCGGCGCTGGCTGCAGGCCTGCTGGACGCTGCAAAGCGAGGCGCTGGAGCGTTGGGGCGCGCGGGTTGGCGTGGGGCTGCAATGGTCGCTGGCGCCGGGCCAGCTGGTGCTGGATGTGCGTGGTCCGCAGGCCCTGCTGCCTGGCTTTGTGCGCGAGCTGCTGAGTCAGTTGCAGACGCCGCCTGCGGCCAGCCAGCTGCCTTTGATCGAGCGTCGCAGCCGCCGCTGGCTGCAGGACGAGCAGGACGCCCTGCCCGCCTGGCGGCTGCTGCAGACGCTGGAGCAGGAGCGGTCGACCAGTGCCTTGCGGCTGCGCGACCCGTTGGCGCTCTGGCAGCGGCTGTGCGGGCACGCGCAGATCATCTGGCTCAAACCCGACGGCTGGCCGGAGGCCGAGCGCTCGCAAGTGACCAAATTGCTGATCAATCTGTGCCCGAGTCTGATGCAGCCGTTTGCCTGGCGCTGTCCGTTGCCGCAGCTGCAGCCGGGGCAGCTGCAGGTCAGCGAGGTCAGCAGCAGGCACACCGACCGCGCCCAGTTGCTGTATCTGCCGGCTGAAGGCGACAGCCTGCTGGAAGCGGCCTGCTGGCGCCTGCTGCACCACTTGCTGGCTGATTCCTTCTTTGCCGAGCTGCGCACCCGCCAGCAGCTGGGCTACTGGGTAGTCGCGCGCCTGCATCGCCGTGCCGGCCGCCCCGGTCTGTTGCTGCTGGTGCAGTCGCCGGACCGTTCACACCGCTGCATCGAATCGGCGGTAGACCGCTTTCTGGAGCAGAGCCTCGAGCATCTGGGTGCCCTGTCTACCGTTCAGTTGCAGGACCATGCCGTGCACCTTTCGCAGTTGCTGGAGCAGTATCGGCAGCACCCGCAGCAGGGCTTTGAGGCGTACTGGGAAGACTGTCTCTGGCAGCGCGAAGATCAGTTGGCGGCAGAACGGCAGGCGTTGCTGCAGCTTGACGCCCTGCACTGGCGCGCATTCGTCAGTCGCCTGCCCCACAGTGCGCGTTGGCGCCTGCTGAGTCGGCAGGCCGGGGCGGACTGAAAAAGGCGCATGTGTACTACCTAGGTAGGTTGTAAATACAACCTGCCGCCGGCGATTTTCTTCGTCGCTTGGTCGCACACACCAAAGGGCAATACAACCGCCGCTCATGGCCAATGGGGGCGGGCAGGGGGCTTTCTGATAATCGGCGTGACGCTTCAGTCACTGATTACATCGGAGAGCACCATGTACAAGAACAAGATTGCCTGCACCCTGCTGACCCCCATCGCCCTCGCACTGCTGAGCGCCCCGGTATCCGCTGCCATCACCCTGTACGACGAAGACGGCACCACCTTCTCCGCTGACGGCTACGTCAATGCCTTCTACGTTCAGACCGACACCGACAACATCAATGACGACCTGGACCGCGATCAGGCCCGCGTCAAGATGGGCTTTCTGCCGAACTACATCGGTTTCAATATGGGCAAGGACATGGGCGACCTGACGCTGGGCGCGCGTTCCTCCTTCTGGGTCACCATCAACGACAGCGAAACCAACGGCACCGCCACCGCCATCGACGTACGTCAGTTCTACGGCACTATCGGCGGCGACTGGGGTGAAGTGCTGGTCGGTAAGGACTTCGGGCTGTTTGCCCGCTCCAACATCCTGCTCGACGAAATGCTCGCCGGTTATGGTCAGGTCAGCGACACACTGGGTCTGGTCGACGGCGGCGGTGTGTCCTTCGGCAACATCGGCAGCGGCTACCCGTACCCCTTCCCGACCGCCCAGATCACCTACCGCTCGCCGGTCATGGGTGGCCTGCGCGTTGCCGCCGGTATCATGGACCCGGTCGACACCAGTGACGACAGCGCGGTCGGCAAGAACTACCAGGACGCACCGCGTTTCGAAACCGAAGTCACCTACCAGTTCGATCTGGCTGGCGCCGACATCTACAGCTGGGTGAACGCCGGTTACCAGACCTCCAAGAACACCGACAGCACCGTCGACGACGTGACCTCGCAGGGTTTTGGCTACGGCGTTCAGGCGAAGATGGGCGCCCTGTCGCTGACCGCATCCGGTTTTGACGCCGAAGGCATCAACCCGTTCTTCACCAACAATGCGGGCGAAGCGGTACTGCGTGAAGTCGACAGCACCGGTCACCTGTTGCAGGGCTCCTACACCTTCGGCGGCAAGACCCGTCTGGCCCTGTCCTTCGGCAAGACCGAAGACGATGGCAATGGCCTGGGCGTTGCAGCCGACTACGAGACCCGCGCTATCGGCCTGTTCCACAGCATCAACGAGCACCTGACGCTGGTAGCCGAGTACAACCAGTTCGAGATCGAAGACCGCACCAACAGCGTCACCATCGAAGAGACCGACTCCGTCGCCCTGGGTGTTGCGCTGAGCTGGTAAGAGCCTTCAGCAATACCGGCCCCCGCCTGTGTTAGCAGGCGGGGGTTTTTGTTTCTGGGACGGCCGAGTTCCAACGCGGCCACAGGGTTGCACGATGATTCGCTGGTCGAGCGAGAGCTCGACCTTCCCGGGGTGCGGTGTTCATGGTGGAGAACGCTACGCGATTCTCCACCCTACGGCCGCCACCAGCTCCGCACCTAAACCATGTAGGATGGAGAACGCCGCAGGCTTCTCCGTCAGCCGCCTGCCCCGCTCCGCGTCGTCCCCAAGACCTACCAATCCAGTACTGAAGTAGCATAGGGCCGGGGCTTGCCTGCTCTCTAGAATCGTTGGCATGAATCCGATTTCCGGTATGCCCGACTTCAGCACCCAGCCGCTCGACGACTGCTTCCGCACCGCCATGACCGAGGCCACCGACCCGGACGCTGCGGCGCAGGATCTGGCGCGTCAGCTGCTGCACCCGCATCTGGGCTGCGTGCTGTTCTTCTGCTCGGCGGAATATCCGCTCGACCAGCTCGCAACCGCGCTGGATCAGCACTTTGGCGGCGTCATGCTGCTGGGCTGCACCACCGCCGGAGAAATCAGCGCCGCAGGATATGGCCGCGGCTGCATCAGCGCGGTCGGGCTGGATCTGCGCGCCTTCGCGGTCGACTGCACGCTTATCCGAGCGCTCGACAGCTTCAGTCTGGTCGAGGCGCAGCAGGCGGTAGAGCGGATGCTGGGTCACTGCCGGCAGGTCAACCTGGCGCCGGTCAAGGATCACACCTTTGCCCTGACCCTGCTCGACGGCCTGTCCAGTCGCGAGGAGCTGGTGCTCAACACCCTGAGCGCCGCGCTCGGCAGCATTCCCCATTTCGGCGGTTCGGCCGGTGACGACAACCATCTGAGCCACACCCACGTCTACTACCAGGGCCGCTTCGTTACCGGCGCCGCCGTGGTGGTGATGGTCAACACCTGGCTGGACTTTGAGGTGTTCACCACCCATCACCTCAAACCCACCGACAGCAAGCTGGTGGTGACCGACGCCGACAGCAGCACCCGTACCGTACTTGAACTGAACGCCGAACCCGCCGCCGAGGAATACGCCCGGCTGGTCGGCGTGCCGGTGGATGAACTGAGCGGCAAGCACTTTGCCCTAGACGCGCTGGCCGTGCGCATTCGCGACCAGTTCTACGTGCGCTCGATTCAGCGGGTCAATCCGGACCGCAGCCTGACCTTCTACTGCGCGGTGGATACCGGCATCGTGCTCACGGCGATGACACCCGGCGAGCTGCTGCCGAATCTGCGGCTGCGTTTTGAGCAACTGCGTCAGCGGCTTGGTGAACCGGTGCTGATCCTCGGCTGCGACTGCTTCCTGCGCCGTATGGAATCCGAGCTGCGTGGTGAAGGTCAGCGCATGTCGGAGTTTCTCGTCGCCAACCGGGTGATCGGCTTCAACACCTACGGCGAGCAGTTCAACGGCATGCACATCAACCAGACCTTCACCGGGGTGGCCTTTGCATTCCCGCGTTGAGTTGCCGCTGCATGACCCGGAGCTGCTGGCCGAGCTGGAAGCCCTGCGGGCGGAAAACCGCAAACTCAAACGCATTAACGCCGCGCTGATCGAGCGGGTCGAGTCCAGCTCCAGTCAGCGCACTGAAAGCTACGCCGCGTTTCAGCACTCGGTGGAATTGGCTGAACAGGTGCGCGAACGCACCCAGGCGCTGAACGACACCATGGCCGAGCTGCAGGCCAGCAACCGCCTGCTGAGCGATGCCCGCGCCCGCGCTGAAAAGGCGCATCACTATCTGATCGACGCCATCGAAAGCGTGCCCGATGCCTTCGTGCTGTTCGACGAGAACAAGCGGATCGTGCTCTACAACCGCCGCTTTGCCGCATTCTGGCTGGGCACTGGCGTGCGCATCACCGAAGGCACCTCGCTGGGTGAGGTCAAGCGCATGGCGCTGCGCGCCGGGCTGATCGTCGACACCGACGCCGCCGCCGACGGCCATCTGCTGCACCAACTGCGTGACCAGCGCTGGATGCAGGTCAGCGAACGGCCGACCCGCGAAGGCGGGCTGGTGATCATGTACACCGACATCACCGACCTCAAGCAGTCCGAGAAGGCGCGCCGCGAGAAGGCGCTGGAGCAGAAGACCCGGCTGTTGCAGCGTACCGTAGACAGTCTGTCCCAGGGCGTCGCCGTGGTGAATGACGAAGGCGCGCTGGAGGTCTGGAACGGCCGCTTTCTGGAACTGGCCGGGCTGGCACCGATTGAGGCCCACCGCCCGTTTGACGAGGTGATGGAAGACAGCGAACTGGAGCTGTTCACGCCCTACAGCCGCACGGAGCAGGGCGCGCCGGTGCTGACCTGCGAGCAGCACTTGGGCAATGGCCGGGTGCTGGAAGTACGCACCCATCCCATGCCCACCGGCGGCTTCGTCAACACCTTTACCGACATTACTGAGCGCGACCTCTACGCCCGCGCGCTGGAAGACAGCGAGCGCTGGGTCAGGCTGATTACCGACCATGTACCGGCGCTGATTGCCTACGTCGGTGCCGATCTGACTTATCAGTTCACCAACAAGGTCTACGAAGACTGGTACGGCTGGGCGCGCGGCGAGATTCTCGGTCACAGCCTGCACCGGGTGCACAGCGCCGAGCAGTACGCCCGCCTGGAGCCTTACATCGCCCGCGCCTTCAACGGCGAGAGCGTCAGCTTCGAGTTTGCCGAACCCAACCTGGACGGTCACCAGCGCTACCTGCTGCGCTCCTATGTGCCGAACCGTGACAGCGACGGCGAGGTGGTCGGCATCTTCGTGATGATCCGCGACATCACCGAGCGGCGGCGCACCTCCGAGGCGTTGCATCAGGCCTATCAGCATCTGGAGCAGCGCGTGCGCGAGCGCACTCAGGAGCTGACCGAAGTAAACAGCCAGATGCGCCAGGAGATCCGCGAGCGCGCCGAGGCCGAAGCGCGCCTGCGCGAAGCCAAGCGCGAAGCCGAGCAGGCCAACCTGTCGAAAACCAAGTTCCTTGCCGCGGTCAGCCACGACCTGCTGCAGCCGCTCAACGCCGCGCGGCTGTTCACTGGCGCGCTGCTGGAGCAGCAGGTGCCGGAGGGCAGTGCGTCCTTGGTACGGCAGGTCAGCCACTCGCTGGAAGACGTCGAAAACCTGCTCGGCACGTTGGTCGATATTTCCAAGCTGGACGCCGGGGTCATCAAGCCGGATATCAACGCCTTCTGCCTCGACAGCCTGCTCGACAACCTGGCCAACGAATATCGCCAGCTCGCCGCCAGCGAAGGTCTGCAGCTGAGCTTTGTGCCGTGTGGTGCGGTGGTGCGCAGCGACGCTCAACTGCTGCTGCGCATCCTGCGCAACTTCCTCACCAACGCCATCCGCTACACGCCGTCCGGGCGCATCCTGCTTGGCTGCCGTCGCCACACCCACGGCCTGCGCATCGAAGTCTGGGACACCGGCATGGGCATCCCGGAAGACAAACTGCAGGAGATTTTTCAGGAGTTCAAACGGGTCAACCCCAGCGCCAACACCCGCGACCGCGGGCTGGGGCTTGGCCTTGCCATCGTCGACAAGATCGCCCGCATGCTCGGCCACCGCATCCGCGTGCGCTCGGTCGAAGGCCGCGGCTCGGTGTTCAGCGTGGATGTGCCGTTTGGCCGCCTGCAACCGACCGTGGTGCAGGAAGAGCCCGTCACCGCCCGCATCGGCGAACGCCTGCCGGGCTCCACCATCTGGGTGCTGGATAACGACGCCGCCATCTGCGCCGGCATGCGCACGCTGCTGGAAGGCTGGGGCTGCACCGTCATCACCGCGCTGTCGGAAGAGGACCTCGCCGCCCAGGTCGACAACTTCCACGCCCAGGCCGACCTGCTGATCGCCGACTACCACCTCGACAACGACGTCAACGGCGTCGACGTCGTCCAACGCATCAACGCCCGCCGCAGCGCACCGCTGCCCGTGCTGCTGATCACCGCCAACTACAGCAATGCGCTGAAACTGCAGGTACGCGAGCTGGGGCATGTGATTCTGCACAAGCCGGTGAAGCCGATGAAGTTGAAGACGGCGATGAGTCATTTGTTGGCGGTGAGTGGGTGATCCTTGGGTTGCCCTGATACATACAGCAGATCGTGCCCTTTGCTGGTTTTGTGGTCTCTTCGATATGCGCGTTCGCCTTTGGTATTTCAGGCTCACTTCCTCGTATTCATCGCGATTCCTTTCGCCTTCCTGGCGAGTCACTTTTCTTTGTGTGGCCATCGAGCCGTAACCAAAAGAAAGGTCGCGACCAGCTTGGGCCCCGCCAAGCTGGCCTTCGGCTTCTCTGCGTTACTCGGTGCCAAGCAGCGTGGCGGAAACTCGTCGCTTCGCTCCTCAGACAGTCCGCCCCGCTGATCGCTCGTCCCCTGCGTTACTCGACAGCTTGAAGGGGAGTTTTTGGCCGTGCGCACTTCATCCTCGTTGGTAGGTCTTCCGTTCCAAGAAAGCCGAGTTCCAACTCGGTCATGACGTTGCACGGCGGTTCGCTGGTTGAGCGGGAGCTCGACCGTCCCGTGTGTGTGGTTTTGATTACGGAGGAGAGGGTCGAGTGCGCACGGCCCCAGATCCCGTTTATGCGGGCGAGTAGCGCAGGGCTGGCGGGAAGAAGGGCGGCAGCATGTCTGAGGCTCGCAGAGCCGAGTTCTGCCGGCCCCCGT
>CETJ01085514.1_pt1 | contig 32711 bp, 20 predicted proteins | sample 531341 | NCBI WGS metagenome assembly CETJ01 (sample SAMEA2622677, study PRJEB7988) | marine metagenome | isolation source: saline water (ENVO:00002010), including | reverse complement strand
TTTTGTGGCGCACTGATCAGCACATCCACACCGCTTGCCTGCATATCCACCCACAGCGCACCTGAGGCGATGCAGTCCAGAACAAACAGCCCCCCCACCGCGTGTACCGCATCGCTGACTGCGCGCAGGTAGTCGTCGGGGAGGATGATCCCGGACGATGTTTCCACGTGCGGAGCGAACACGAGATCCGGCTTATTGGCGGCGATGTTGGCGACGACTTCTTCTATTGGCGGGGGCATGAAAGCAGCTTGCGCCGCCTGATCCACCGGTCGAGCTTTCAGCACCGTGGACTGCGCCGGAATGCTGCCCATATCGAATATTTGCGTCCATCGATAGCTGAACCAGCCGTTTCGGATAACCAGGCAGTTGCGGTCATGTGCAAGCTGGCGCGCAACAGCTTCCATTCCGAAAGTGCCACTGCCGGGCACCACTACAACCGAGTGGGCGTTGTAGACAGATTTCAGTGTGGTGGATATGTCGTTCATGACGCCCTGGAACGACTTGGACATGTGGTTTAGCGATCGGTCCGTGTAGACAACTGAATATTCGATCAGTCCATCGGGGTCGACGCGGGGGTATAGCTCCGACATGAGTTCACTCCGTAGATAGAAGCCTGGCTTCGACCCTGCCCGAAGCATCAGCGCTTTACAAGCACAACCAAAACCCTTCCTCAACGTAGCCACAAACTCGCGAATTGCGTGAACGCAAGCCTCGCCTCGGGTGGCTTATCCGTGAATCGATCCGGGATGAACTTCACCAGATCGTTAAAAGTTCAAAAATATCGATACCGTTTATCGGATTGTTTCCGCCACCTGAAGCGAGACGGCGTTAACGGTGAATTCAAAAAAATGACGCCACTATTGCTGCCGCCTTTATAGCTAGCGGCTTCCAGCCCTTCTCGAAATCCGGCGAGCATGGCAGTTGTATATCAAATTGATATCAACCTTAAAAGATGACTTTTTTTTGGCGACTTATAAAAGTCGCTTAATGTTTTAGCGATTTAGAAAATAAATTATAACTATCCAAGCGGAACGGGCGGCCTCGAAAGCCTATTTCGCTTACCCATTGGTTCGTTCTGTTTGTGGTATCCCGCCTGCCTTTGCAGCGCCGCTTATTGATCAACCTCCCCCTGTCGCTTCATCGAAACCTGCGTTTCGATGTTCATGATCACGGTGAGCCGATGTTTACCTCGTTTGTTTCTAAGGCCTGCAAAGGGCCCATGTCCGCAATTGCCCTGTCCGCGCTTTTTGCTTTGGTCCCTGTAAGCGGTCTATACGCCGCTACCACCCCGACTACGGGCGTCTCGACCGTCTCCTACTCGGCGCTGATTAATAAATTCACCAACAGCTACTGGCTGAACGGCTCCTGGCGCGTCTCGGCAGGCGTATCGGTTGCCGCGACCCAGCAGAATATGGCCGCGTTCAAAGTCGGCACCGCGGTGCGAACGGCAGATGGACAGATTCGAACTGTCACCGCGCTCAAACCCGCCAGCGGGGCGCTGACGGTGTTCATGAACGGTCCGGTGCTCAACGGCAATCTGGTCGGTTATCCCAACAGGCTCCGCGTGAGTACCGTGGCGAGCACGCTGCCCATGCCAGTCGAACCGAGTCCAGCTCCGGTTTCCGCTCCGAGCCATGCGGCGCTGATCAACAAGTTCACCAATAGCTACTGGCTGAACGGCTCCTGGCGGGCGTCGGCGGGCGTTTCGGTCGCTGCGACGGCGCAGAACAAGGCGGCCTTCGTAGTAGGCGCATCGGTACGCACGGCCGACGGTCAGGTGCGCACCATCACCTCAGTGAAGGCTGCCAGCGGCGCGCTGTCGGTATTCATGGATGGTCCTGCGCTTGACGGCAATCGTGTTGGGTACCCTAACAAACTGAGCCTGGCTGCAGGGCCAGCTCTTCTGCCGGCCGGATCTTCGCCGATAGGCAATGTAACGCTGCCAGCAATCGAGCCTGTTCAACTGGTCGGTGTTGCCCTGTCCGGGGCCGCCTTCGGTCCTTCTGTTTTGCCGGGCAAGCACGGTACCAATTACATCTATCCTGCCGAGTCCTATTACAAGAAGTACGCCGAACAAGGCCTGAAACTGGTCCGGTTGCCATTCCTATGGGAGCGCATCCAACCCCGGCTGGACACTGAACTCGACACCGCGCAACTGACATTGCTTACCCAGTCACTCGACTTTGCCCACAAGCACGGCGTCAAGGTTGTGCTGGACATGCATAACTACTATCGCTACTACCGCCAACCGATCGGATCCGAAACTGTATCGATCCAGTCTTTCGCCAATACCTGGAAGCGTATCGCGCAAAAAATCGGCAATCATCCGGCACTGAGTGGTTACGGACTGATGAATGAGCCAAACACCAAGGGACTTTGGCCCCAAGCGGCACTGGCCGCCGCGAAGGAAATCCGCAAAGTCGACCGCACACATTGGATCTACGTGGCTGGCGACCGCTTCTCAAGCGCCTGGCATTGGCCGCAATCCAACACCCAGCTGATCGCGGATCCTTGGATGCGTGATCCGAACAACAAACTGATCTTCGAAGCTCACATGTACCTGGACCGTGACACCTCGGGCATGTACGCCGACAAGACCGAAACCTTTGCCCCGGAGCTTGGCATCAATCGTGCCAAGCCTTTCGTGGACTGGCTGCGGACCAACAACCTGCGCGGTTTCATCGGCGAGATGGGCGTGCCCAACTACGCCCCCGATGCGATCGTCGCGATGGATAACCTGCTCGGCTATCTACGCGAGAACTGCGTTCCAATGACCTACTGGGCCGGCGGCCCCTGGTGGGGCAACTACATTCTTGCCCTAGACGTAGCAGGAGGCGCGGAGCAGCCCCAGTTGGCGGTGTTGAGAAAGCATGCCGCGACCCCGAACAGCTGCGCAGCCATTGGCGAGCCGCTGTAACAGCCAGAGATAACCGTTCCAGCGAAGGCCTGACACGTTTTGCGTGTCAGGCTTTTTTGTGGGCTCCTTTTACTCAGCGCTTCCTTAACGCTGCCGCCCTCTCCCCGTTCTCTCCAGCACATAACAAGCGGAACCAATGAAGGCATCAACGGGACGAATCCCTAATGCCTGCTTTCAGGTACCCAAGAGGCCGATATCACATCGCGCCGAACTCCATGGAGAGTCGATCATGACGGAAGGGATCTTGTTGGCAGCGACTGGCCTGCTGGTCGTGCTAACGCTTCTACCGCTATGGAAGAACCCAGTCTGGTGGGTACGCGGGCTGGATTTTCCTCGCCTGCAACTGTGCGTACTCGCCTTTGCATTGCTACTGGCCCAGGCATTATTGCTGTCCTATTCAGAACCGCTGCAGGTTCTGATCAGCGCCCTGGCGATTTTCTGCCTCGCCTATCAGGCCTGGTGGATCATTCCCTACACCCGTTTGTGGCGCTCCGAGGTCAAAACCGCCGTCCCAGGCCGCGACAAGCCTCGCATACGCGTCATGGCGGCCAACGTCCTGACGCCGAACCGCCAGACGGACAAGCTCAAGGCGCTCGTCCGTGAGTATCGCCCCGACATTCTGGTGACGCTCGAAACAGACCAATGGTGGGAGGATCAGCTCGAGGAACTGAGCGACGATTACCCCTACTCCTGCCGGTGCCCGCTGGACAACCTTTACGGTATGCATGTCTGGTCCCGGTTGCCGCTGGAAAACGCGGAGACCCGTTTCCTGGTCGAAGACGATGTGCCGTCTATGCACGCCAAGGTCCATCTGAATGATCAGTTGGCGATTCGCATGCACTTCCTGCACCCCGCCCCGCCTAGCCCCACGGAAAACGACGAATCAACCGAGCGCGACGTCGAACTGCTGGTAGTGGCTGAGAGCGTTCGGGACGATCTGGAAGACATCCCGGTCATCGTCACCGGCGATCTCAACGATGTAGCCTGGTCACCCAACACACGTCTGTTTCGCAAGATCAGCGGCCTGCTGGACCCCCGGGTCGGGCGCGGCATGGTCAACAGTTTTCATGCCCAGCACTGGTTTCTACGCTGGCCGCTGGACCACCTGTTTCATAGCCACCATTTCCAACTGGTGCGCATCCAACGCCTGCCGGCGTTCGGCTCTGACCATTTCCCCGTACTGGTCGAACTGCAATACGACCCAGCGCCTGATCAGCAGAGTCTGCAAGGCGACGAGGACGATGAACTTGAAGCGGAGGACAAAATCCGCGAGGAAGGAGTCAGCGTGACCGACGTGCCTGAGCCCGAAAAGCGTTGAGCTGAACGGGTTACTCGAGCGTGGTTAGGGCACCGAGTACCGGACAGGCGAGCAGCGACCCGGCGAGAATTGGCGCTCAGTGGCGTGCATTCACATCCCGTTGAACCGGCTGAATTGGGCTAATTCACGCTTGCTCATAGGAGTTGCGATGCTTGCGCGTCGCTGGCCACTGCTCGCCCTCGAGAAGCCCAGTTGCATGCGGTTGAGCCAGCGCTCAGATGGCCACGCACTCCAGCAAAGGCCTGCACCGTCGCCGGAGGACAGTCCAAAGCACTGCAAGGGTCTACGCTGAGGAGGAGAGACACGGATGCCGACCACGTTCGCATTCGGCTATCGGTCGACATGACAGATTGCATTGACCGTGCCGCCGCTCAGGTATCCAGCCTCACCTCACCCCGGAGGACAGCCACATGGTCACCAGCACGCTCGGTGTCGAGCTCGACGAGGCAATGCGCAATCGGCTCGAGGAGGCAGCCAACCGGCTTGAGCGTCCTCCGCAGTGGGTGATCGAGCAAGCGCTGCTGCGCTACCTTGAACAGGTCGAGAGCGACACTCAACCACACAACGCCGAGCCGCCGCCGCAGGCCAGCCAGCACCAGACGGCTGAAGTCACCCCTGGCAGCCTGCCATTTCTCGAGTTTGCCGAAAGCATCCTGCCGCAGTCGGTGCTCCGCGCGGCCATTACTGCAGCCTATCGCCGCCCCGAACCAGAGGCATTGCCGATGCTGCTGGAGCAGGCGCGGCTGTCACCGGAAAAGGCCGAAGCGACCCACCGTCTCGCGCTGCGCATCGCCGAGAAACTGCGTAATCAGAAAAGTGCCGGCGGACGTCAGGGGCTGGTTCAAGGGCTGCTTCAGGAATTCTCGTTGTCATCCCAGGAAGGCGTAGCTCTGATGTGCCTAGCCGAAGCGCTGCTCAGGGTGCCGGACAAAGGCACACGTGATGCATTGATCCGCGACAAGATCAGCACCGGCAACTGGCAACCGCACCTGGGCAACAGCCAGTCGGTGTTCGTCAACGCCGCCACCTGGGGCTTGATGCTCACCGGCCGGCTGGTGGCCACGCACAATGAAACCAGCCTTTCTTCATCAGTGAATCGCCTGATCGGCAAAGGTGGCGAGCCGCTCATCCGCAAGGGCGTGGATATGGCGATGCGGCTGATGGGCGAGCAGTTCGTTACCGGCGAAACCATCAACGAGGCGCTGGCCAATGCCCAAACCATGGAAGCCAAAGGCTTCCGCTACTCCTACGACATGCTTGGCGAAGCGGCACTGACCGCCGCAGACGCTCGTCGTTATCTGGCCTCGTACGAACAGGCGATTCACTCCATCGGCATGGCTTCGCGCAGCCGGGGGATCTACGAGGGCCCAGGCATCTCGATCAAACTGTCGGCGCTGCACCCGCGTTACAGCCGTGCGCAGTACGATCGGGTGATGGACGAGCTCTACCCGGTCCTGGTGTCGCTGACTGAACTGGCACGGCGCTACGACATTGGCATCAACATTGATGCCGAGGAAGCGGACCGTCTCGAGTTGTCGCTGGAACTGCTCGAACGGCTCTGCTTCGAGCCTTCACTGGCCGACTGGAATGGCATCGGCTTCGTAATTCAGGCTTACCAGAAGCGCTGCCCCTATGTAGTGGATTTCCTGATCGACCTGGCCAAGCGCAGCCACCATCGCTTGATGATCCGCCTGGTCAAGGGCGCTTACTGGGATAGCGAGATCAAACTGGCGCAACTTAACGGTCTGGAGGGCTACCCGGTCTATACGCGCAAGGCTTATACCGACGTGTCGTTCATTGCCTGTGCACGCAAACTGCTCGCTGCGCCCGAGGCGATCTATCCGCAGTTTGCCACGCACAATGCGCACACGCTGGCTGCGGTCTACCACATAGCCGGCCAGAACTATTACCCCGGCCAATATGAATTTCAGTGCCTGCACGGCATGGGCGAGCCGCTGTACGAACAGGTAGTTGGCAAGGGTGAAGACCGTCTAAACCGGCCTTGCCGGATCTACGCACCGGTTGGCAGCCATGAAACCCTACTGGCCTATCTGGTGCGTCGCCTGCTGGAAAACGGCGCCAATACTTCCTTCGTCAACCGCATTGCGGACAAGAGTATCTCGTTGGACGAACTGGTGGCCGACCCGGTAACGACGGTCGAGCAGTTGTTCGCCTCGGAAGGCACCCTCGGCCTGCCGCATCCACGGATTCCGTTGCCGCACAATCTCTATGGCGAAGGCCGTCTCAACGCCTCCGGTATCGATCTGTCCAACGAGCAAAGGCTGGCCTCGCTTTCGTCCGCCTTGCTTGCCGGTGCACGCTTGCGCCTCACCGCCAGCCCATTGCTAGGCTGCGACACCGTTTCGACGACCTCTGCCGCCCCCTTGCTCAATCCTGCTGACCATCGAGACATCGTCGGTCACGTGCAAGAAGCGAGCGAAGCGGACGTCGATAATGCCCTGCGCTGTGCTCTCGACAGTGCCAGTGCCTGGCGAACCACACCACCGGCAGAGCGCGCCGCGGCATTGGAAAAGGCTGCGGAATTGATGGAACAGCGCATACAGCAGCTGCTGGGTGTGCTCATCCGTGAAGCGGGCAAGTCATACGCCAATGCGATAGCGGAGGTGCGCGAAGCCGTCGATTTCCTGCGCTTCTACGGCGCCGAGGTGCGTGACAACTTCCACAACGACACTCATCTTCCGCTCGGCCCGGTGGTCTGCATCAGCCCTTGGAACTTCCCATTGGCAATCTTTACCGGCCAGGTCTGCGCCGCGCTGGGCGCCGGCAATACGGTACTGGCCAAGCCTGCGGAGCAGACACCCTTGATTGCCATGCTGGGCGTGCAGATCCTGCATGAAGCAGGCGTGCCTAAAAGCGCGTTGCAGCTACTGCCGGGCCGCGGCGAAACCGTCGGTGCCCGCCTGATCGCCGACGAGCGCATCCGCGGCGTGATGTTCACCGGCTCCACCGCGGTCGCTTCGATCCTGCAGCGCAGCATCGCCGGTCGCCTGGATGAGCGCGGCCGTAGCATTCCCTTGATTGCTGAAACCGGTGGCCAGAATGCGATGATCGTTGATTCGTCAGCATTGGCCGAGCAGGTGGTCATGGACGTGATGGCCTCGGCTTTCGACAGTGCCGGTCAACGCTGCTCAGCCCTGCGGGTGTTTTGCATACAGGAGGATGTCGCCGAAAGAGTTATCGGCATGCTCAAGGGTGCCATGGGCGAAGCGCGTATGGGGAACCCGCAGCGCTTGTCAGTGGATGTCGGCCCGGTAATCGACGCCGAGGCGCGCGACAACATCGAGCGCCACCTGCAAACCATGCGCGACAAGGGTCGCCGCGTGCATCAGCTGGCCCGTGTCGATGAAATAGCCTGTGCTCATGGCACTTATGTAACACCTACGCTGATCGAACTCGAACGCCTTGATGAGCTGCAGCAGGAAGTCTTCGGCCCGGTACTGCATGTGTTGCGCTACCGCCGCACCGAGCTTGATCAATTACTGGACCAGATCAACGCAGCGGGCTATGGACTGACGCTAGGGGTGCATACGCGCATCGACGAAACCATCGCCAGGGTCATCGACCGGGCCAAGGTGGGCAATCTGTACGTCAATCGCAACATCGTCGGCGCGGTTGTCGGGGTGCAGCCGTTCGGCGGCGAAGGTCTTTCCGGTACCGGCCCCAAGGCTGGCGGCCCACTGTATCTATATCGTCTGCTGTCAGAGCGACCGGACGACGCACTGTTGCGCGCACTCGACTTCGGCGGTTCTCCTGCGCAGCCCGAAGTGCGTCGTTCCCCCGCCCAGGTCGATGCCGCCAGGCAGTTCCAGGACTGGGCCCGGCTAAACGGCCGGGAATCAATTGCCGCCTTGTGCGACCGTTACGCCAGTCAATCTCAGAGCGGCACCACTCGCCTGCTCAACGGCCCCACCGGTGAACGTAACAGCTACAGCCTGCTACCACGCGAACATGTCCTGTGTCTGGCGGATGACGAAGGCGACCTGTTGACCCAGTTGGCTGCGGTATTGGCCGTTGGCAGCGAGGCGGTGATGGCGGATCTACCGACCGTGCAAGCGCTGCACGGCACGCTCCCGCAGGCAGTTCAAGCCAGGATCACGCTGACGCCGGATTGGACCAGCGACGCGACGCGTTTCGATGCAGTGCTGTACCACGGCGACACCGACCAGCTGCTTGAGGTCAGCCAGCGGCTGTCGCAGCGCAGCGGTCCGATTATCGGCGTGCAGGGAATGATGAGCGGCGACACCGACATTCCGCTTGAGCGGCTGTTGATCGAGCGGGCGTTGAGCATCAATACCGCTGCGGCGGGCGGCAATGCCAGCCTGATGACCATCGGCTGATCGGCGTGGGTGACAGGCTGCATTAACGGAGAAGGTCACGCTCTTGCTGGTTTGGTCTCGACATGCTGGTCGACCGAACCCACCCACTCCGCCGCGAAATAACCCGCCGCAAGTCTGCAGTTTGAACATGTGGGTTGCGGTTTCGCGCGTTGCGCAATGTTGCTGTTGCATCTGAAGGCAACAACCGGCATCGCCTGATTATGCTAATGCGAACGATTTGTGTTTGATATAGCGTTAAGCTTGTCTTAGGATGCAGCCCGCCTGACTAACCGAGCGTGCCGCAATCCGATGAAAGTTGCCGTCCAGACGAGGATCGCCGTTCACCTAGCGATGCTGATCAACATGCTGTCCATTGGCAGCCTGATGATGGTCATGCCGCTGGGGCCGGACCTCGTGCGCGAGCTCGGCATGCAGGCTAGTCACATCGGCTACATCAGCGGCGGCGCCACCTTGGCTGCCGCGTTGAGCGGATTCGTCAGCGCACCCTGGTTGGATCATTTCGACCGTAAGCGCGCACTGGTCGCCCTCCTCGTTTTACGGTTTCTCCCGCTGCTTAGCTGTGCCTGGGCGACCGGGCCCAACCAACTGATTGCGATTTTCGTGTTGTCCGGCCTGGTGGCGGGACCGATGGGCGCAATCCTGATGGCCACCATGCTCGACCTGATACCGCCCGCAGAGCGCGGCCGTCAGCTCGCCTACGTCGGAATGGGCTTCTCACTTGCTGCGATCCTGATCATTCCATTGGCCTTGGAATGCTCGATTCGCTGGGACTGGACCGCTCCTTTCTTACTGTTGGGCGGCACTGGGCTGCTGCTGGCATTACTGTGCCAGTTGTTGCTTCCCAAGCCCGTGACCATTGAGCGCCCGAAAGCCTCGGTTAAATCGCTTCTGGATTCGCGCCTCTGCCTGGCCGCGCTCGGCATCACATCGTTACAGATGTTTGGGCACTTTCTGTTGGTGCCCCACTTCGCCACTTACTTTGAATTCAACCTGGGTTTTCCCCGCGCGCATCTCGGCCTGCTGTATCTGCTCGGCGGGGTGGCCAGCCTTGCGGCCATGCGGATCGGCGGCGCCTGGATTGATCGCGGCAGCGCCGTAACAGTGGTGCTTGTCAGCAGTGGCTGCCTCTCGCTGGTGACGCTGCTTGGGTTCGCCGCCCCGGTTGGCATCACCCTTTACGTCATCTTCACGCTGTTCATGGCGCTGAGTGCCGTGCGCACCAACAGCAGCATGACCATTGCCGCCGGCGTTCCCCATGCTCACCAACGCGCAGCGTTCATGGCCTTTCAAGGAACGGTTTCGAACATCGCCGCCGGACTCGGCAGTCTGTTTTCAGCGCGCTATCTGAGCGAAGGCCCTCAACACCAGGTGATCGGCTTCGAACAGCTAGCAGCCTTCTACGCATTAGCGGGCGTCGTGGCCGGTCTCGGCGTGCTTTACCTGCTTCATGGCATCAGACAGCGCGACATGGGCCCGACCTCAACCAAACAACAGGCGGGCTAACCCGCCGCGGATACGTGATCAGTCCTTTCGACCCTCGAGCAGCAACGGAGCATGCTATGTCTATCGCACTAAACCGGGGTATCAGCCGTCCCCGTCACCTATCCCTGACCATTCTGGCCAGCCTTATGCCGCTTGCCGCCCTTGCGGCCGAGCCTGTTGCCCTGGAGCAGCAAGTCATCACCGCTACGCAGACCTCGCACAGCGAACTCAGTGCGCCGGCCAGCGTATCGGTCGTTACCCGCGAAGAGCTTGAGCAGCGTCCGGTGTACAACCTGGCCGATGCGGTGAAGTACCTGCCTGGCGTCCATCTCAACCCGTCGTCTACCTACGGGCGGCAGGAAATCAAGCTGCGCGGAATGGACTCGGACTACACCCTGTTGCTGGTCAACGGCCGCCGGATCAATTCACGCGATGCGCTGTCCTCCAACTATGCCAACGACTTCGATCTGTCCTCGATCCCGATGGCGGCTATCGAGCGCATCGAAGTGATTCGCGGCCCGATGTCATCGTTGTACGGTGCTGATGCGCTGGGCGGCGTGGTCAACGTGATCCTGCGTCAGCCCACCGAAGAGTCCAAGGCCGGTATCGCCTACACCTACGAACACCCCACCGAGGGCGAATCGGGCGACAGCCATAAGGCTAGCGGGTACGTCAGCGGCTCGCTGATCGAGAACAAGCTGCTCGGCAATCTCATTCTTGAAACAACCGACCAGGCCGCCTGGCTAAGCGAACAAACGGTCAACCCCAATACCGATGCAGCCGAACAGCGCCAGGCCACCAGCGCATACGGCTCCCTCAGTTGGTTGCTGGACGAACGTCAGACGGTTGACCTGGATATTACCCACCGCAAGGATGACCGCGAAGCCGAGTGGAATAACTTCGGTGCGGTCGTTCAAAACATTCAGGAGATGGAGCGCTGGAGCTTTGGCCTCGGCCATACCGGCAACTGGGACGGATTCAACACACGGGTTCGTTATTACTACGAAAACGTGGAGTTGATGGACGACTCGCAGATCATGACCAACCTGCGCGGCATGAAAGGCGACATCGAGCAGAAGAACCACACCGTTGACGGCCAGGTGACCGCATTTCTCGGCAACCACCTGCTTACCCTCGGCAGTGAATTGCGCCGTACCGAGCTGGCACACAACCAGAACCTGGGCAGCGAAACGGAGGTCGATCAGAAGGCCGTTTACCTGCAAGACGAGTTTTCTATCGGTGATCTGGACGTGACCCTGGGTGGACGCCTCGATGACCATGACAGCTTCGGCAGCGAATTCAGCCCGCGGGCCTACGGCGTGTATAACCTCACCGATAACTGGGTAATCAAAGGCGGCGTGGGTCGCTCGTTCAAGGCACCAAGCATTTATCAGTCTGACGAAACCTATGGCGTCTTGGCCTGCCGTGGCATGTGTACGCTGGTCGGCAACCCGAACCTCAAACCCGAGACAGCAACCAGCTACGAGATCGGTACGCTCTACCAGAACGAGCGCGTTGAGGCCGGCATCATGCTGTTCAACAACGATATCGACGACATGATCATCACAGACACCTGGCGTGTCGGCTACCGACCTGCCGTTATGACCTATAGCAACGTCAGCAAGGCGCGTGTTCAGGGCTACGAATTGCAAGGTCGTTATAACCTGAGCGATACCATAGGACTGCGGGCGAACTACACCTATTCGGATGCAGAGGATCGAGATACCGACGAACAGCTGCGCAACAGCCCGCAGCATGTCGCCAACATCGGCTTCGACTGGCAGGCCATGCCGGATTTGGGGCTGAATCTGGATTACCAGTACACCGGTAGCCAACTCCTCTACGTCTCGGCAGCCCAGCCAAACGTTGAAAGCGGTGCGTTCCATCAGCTGAATCTTGGTGCGAGGTATCAGGCCACCCGCGAGCTTTCCTTGAAAGCCGGCATGAACAACCTGACCAACGAGAAGCGCGACGATGTCGCCCAGTCAGTCGACAACATCCTCATGGGCCGCACGGTGTTCGTTGGCTTCAGTTACGACATCTAACCCCCGCTACACCCCGGCAGCTCGCTGCCGGGTTCAGGAATTTGCTTAAAACCAATGACACGAACTGACGCGACTTTCCCCGGCCACCAGCAAGCTGTCCTCGTTATGGGGGGCGCGCTTCTGATGAGTTTGCTGGTGATCTCGATGAGCACCGGCGCCGGAGTCTACGGCGCGGTGGACGTGCTGCACTTTCTGCTCGGAGACCAACTCGCCGTGGCGGATGAAAAGCTCGCCATGGTCGTAGAAACACTGCGTTTGCCACGTACGCTGGCAGCGCTTGTTGTTGGCGGAAGTCTTGCCATTGCCGCCTCGCTGTTGCAAAGCGCGACACGAAATCCGCTGGCCGAACCCGGTTTGCTCGGCGTGAGTGCCGGCGCCGTACTGGGTCTGGTCATCGGCCTCATTTTCTACGGCGTCGAATCGACACGGGGCTACCTGCTCTGGTCCGGTGCCGGTGCCCTGCTGGGCAATCTTGTGGTACTCGGCATCGGCCTCATGCTGGGCCAAGCCAGCCCGCTGAAACTCATTCTGGCTGGCGTCGCGCTGGCTGCGATATTCGGCGGCCTTTCGAATTTCATGTTGCTGTCGACACGTGTGGCGCTGGAGCAGTTTCGGTTCTGGAATCTGGGCTCCCTCTCGGCTACCCGGCTCGAAGCGGTGGGCACCGTCACGCCCGTCGCGCTGATAGGCCTTGCGCTTGCCGGGCTGCTGTGCCGACAACTGACTCTGATGCAGATGGGTGACAGCCAGGCCCGGGCCCTGGGTATTCACACAACGTGGGTGCGACTGGGCGTACTGGTCGCGTCGACCTTGCTCACGGCCTGTGCGATCTCGTTAGCCGGACCCGTTGGCTTTGTGGGTTTTCTGGCTGCGTATTGCGCTCGCTTGATCGAGCCGGTCGCCCTGCTACGACAGCTGCTGTTCTCGACGCTGTTCGGCATGCTGTTTTTGCTGGCAGCTGACGTTTTGGCCCGCTGGCTGTTGCAGCCGTTCGAGTTGCCCGTCGGCACCTTGCTGGCCGCGCTTGGCGCGCCGGCGCTGATCGCTATCGTCTTGCGCGGTGGCTTCCGCTCTCTGTTGGCGGTGAGGTAAGAATGGAATCAACCACTCCCAGTGGCGTATGGGCCCTGCGCATCGGCGGCCTGAGCCTGCTGCTGCATCGCCGCAACTGGCTGATGTGTGGCTTGCTGACCCTGTTACTTGCCGTACTGGCTACGCTGGCGATCAGCCTGGGTTCAGGCACGATGGGCCTACAAGATGTGATTGCCACCCTGCTCGGCAATGGCAGCAAGCTGCACGAGATCATGGTGTTCAAGATCCGTATGCCGCGGGTGGCAGCCGCCATCGTTGCCGGCCTCGCCATGGGCATGGCGGGCTGCCTGATACAGACACTGGTGCGCAATCGTCTGGCAACACCAGACATGATCGGTGTGAACGAAGGCGCCTCCCTGGCAGTAGTGGGTTTTTCACTGTACCTGACGCTAGGTAGCTGGCCCTGGTGGGCTTCACCGCTGGGCGCGGTACTGGCCGCTGTGGCGTTGTTCACCCTGTGTCGGCGCCCCGGTGAGCAAGGCTATCTGTTCATTGTCATTGGTATCGCGCTGTCGGAGCTACTCGGGGCGATCGGTGACTTCGCCATGTCCACTCAACCGCTGGTGCACCTGGGCAGTCTCTATCTCTGGACCATGGGGCACTTCGCTGGCGTCAGCTACCAGACCGTCAACCCAATCGCCATGGTGCTGCTCGCGCTGTGTCCGCTGATGGCCTTGGTCAACCGCCCCCTGGCCTTGCTGCGTTTTGGCGACGCCACTGCACAGAACCTGGGCATCCGCGTGCCGCTGGTGCAGCTCGGTGTGTTGGGCCTGGCCATTCTAGTGGCCTCGCTGGGTACAGCGATTGGCGGGCCAGTGGTGTTTATCGCCATGGCAGCCCCCATTCTGGCGTCGTGGCTGGCGCGCGATAACCTGGCCCCGCTCTGGCTATCGGCTCTTTGCGGAGCGGTCCTGCTGTTGGGCAGTGACACCCTGGTTCGGGTACTGGCGCAGCCGGCAGAGATCCCCACCGGCATCATGACACGGCTACTTGGCGGCATCCTGCTGCTGGCATTGCTGCTCAAGGACAGACGAGGAGCTGACTGATGACGGTACTGAGCGTCGAACACCTTCATTTCGCCTATCAGGACAAGGTGGTCCTGGACGACCTCACTTTCTCGCTGCCCAAGGGCCGGTTGATCGGAATCGTCGGGCCCAACGGCAGCGGCAAATCGACCCTGCTCAAGCTATTGGCGCGTCAGCTTCCGTTGCAACGTGGCGAAATCCACGTGCACGGGCAGTCGCTTTCCCGTTACTCGATGAAAAGTCTGGCTCGTCAGCTGGCGTTTCTCCCGCAGCGCCCCGTGATGGCCGAAGGAATTCGTGTCGAGCAGTTGGTGCAGTACGGCCGGCATCCGCATCAAGGCTGGTTCAACCAGTGGACTGATGAGGATGCGCACCAGGTCGCCCGCGCACGTACCGCCATGCAGCTCGACGCCATCTGGCATCGCCAGGCTTCCTCACTCTCCGGCGGCCAGGCGCAGCGAGCGTGGCTAGCCATGATCCTGGCGCAGAACACCGATCTGATTCTGCTCGACGAGCCCACCAGCGCACTGGATATCGGCCACCAGGCCGAAGTCATGGAAGCAGTCCACCGAATCGCAGCCGAAGGACGTACGGTGCTGATCGTCATCCATGACCTCGGCATCGCCGCGCGCTATTGCGACGACCTGATTGCCCTCGCCGACGGGCAGATTCAAGCCATGGGGCCAGCACGCGAGGTGATGACCAAAGCGCTGGTGGACCGACTTTATCAGACCGAGGTGGACATTCTGCCTGCGCCTGGTGACGGCGCCCCGGTGATCGTCCCACGTCGCCGTTCGCTCGCAGCGTCTGCGCATCCCTCCTCAGCACCATCAGCCACCCGCACCCCTGCGGTGCTCGAACCCGTTGAAAAGGACACGACCCAATGATCAAACGAACCCCCTGGCATCTCACCATCGCGCTTTTAGCGGGGCTGATGACCCTCAGTGCGCAAGCCGCCACCCGCGAGGTGGAAGATGCGTTCGGCAATACCGTCACCGTTCCGGCCGAGCCTGGGCGTGTTGTCACGCTCAACGAAATCGATCTGGATACGGCGCTGACACTGGGGGTAACGCCGATCGGCGCCGTCAACGGACGCGGCCAGGCTGCACCGCCGCGTTACCTGGAAGGCAAGGTGCCGTCAGGCATCAAGGTCGTTGGTGATCTGGACAACCCCAACCTGGAGACACTGCTTGAGCTGGAACCGGATCTGATCCTCACCGGTCCGGTCAAGCCAGAGCAGCTGGCGATACTCAACGAGATCGCGCCGACCGTCACGACCTTCAAATGGGCGGAACCTTGGCGAGCGAGCATGCAGCGAACGGCGCACGTCCTGAACAAGGATGCTGAAGCCAAGGCCTTTCTGGACCGATACGAAACGCGAGTATCCGAAGCACGTGAGAATCTGAAAGATCATCAAGGCGAGACGTTCAGCATTGTTCGCTGGAATCCTAAGGGTCCGTCCTACATGTTCAAAGACGCTTTCTCCAGCACCGTCGTTGAAGATGTTGGCCTGGTACGCCCAGCTCACCAGCAGGATCCCGGTCATACCCATTCCATGGCGCTCAGCCTTGAATCGCTTGAACTGCTGGATGCGGACTGGCTGGTGATCGGCACGCTGGCTACCAGCGGTGAAGCGGTCGAGGCGCTCCGCCAGGCGGAAGAAACTCCGGCCTTCCGTCAGCTTTCCGCGATTCAGGCCAAGCGTTTCGCCGCCGTTGATGGATCCTTGTGGACCTCCCTGGGTGGGCCGATGGCTGCTCTGCAGGTGATCGAAGATGTAGAGTCCATCGTCGGCAAAACGGACGCCGAGCCAGTCGCAAAGAACTGACGTAGATACACCCCGTGGCCGCTTGGCTACGGGGTAGAGATTACCAATCAGGCCGGTTCGGGCAGACGCTTGCGGTCGATCTTGCCGCTCGGTGTTTTCGGCAGTGATTCCAACAGGACGATGCGACTCGGAATCATGTAGTGCGGCAGGCTTAAGTGCAGTGCTCGGCGAATCTGAACCCGACCGGGCGCACCTTCGCCACGTGTCTCCACATAACCGACCAAGCACGCCTCGTCCCCTTCACCCTGCAACCGCACCGCAGCATCCTGAACGCCATCGATGCGCCGCAGATTGGCTTCGATTTCTCCAAGTTCGATTCGAAAGCCGCGCAGCTTGATCTGATCGTCACGACGTCCGAGATACTGGAATTCATCATCAGCGATGCGGCGAACCCGATCCCCGGTACGGTATAGACGACGCCCTTGCCAGCTGATGAAGGCCTGCTCGCTCAGGTCGCTGCGTTGCCAGTAGCCCTGTGCCAGAGACACCCCTTCGATACACAGCTCACCCTCGCCGCCCGGCCCGACTTCGTTGCCGCTTTCGTCGAGTACCCAGTGGCGGTAGCCGTCGAGTGACTGGCTGAGCCGGACGTTGTGGCCGGCCAATGGCTGTTCGACCTGCGCCATCATTGACCAGACTGTCGCCTCGGTGGGGCCATAGCAGTTCCAGAGCTGCCCCGCCGTTTCACTGAGCTGCGCCGCAAGCGTAGCGTCCAAGGCTTCACCACCACAGAGCGCGACCAGCCCTTGACGACCTTGCCATCCGGCTTTGAGCAGCATTCGCCAGAACGCGGGTGTTGCCTGCAGGGTGTTCAGGTCCGGCCGGCTATCGAGCAATTGCAGCAGGGCTACCGGGTCCTTGTGAGCTGGCGCGCAGACCACTTCGACATAGCCGCCGATCCACAGCGGCCCGAGCATCTCAAGCAGAGAAATATCGAAGGCCGGCGTGGTGGTAAACAACCAACGCGTGTCAGGGCCAACCCCGACACGACGCGTCGCTGCGTCGAGAAAGTTGCTTAACGCCGCCCGGCCAATCACGACGCCCTTAGGTTTTCCGGTGGAGCCGGAGGTGAACATCATGTAGGCAGGCAACCCGTCATCAAGATCCGGCGGCTCCGGCATCTCTGCCAGGTCGGGCCTCAGGCGCAACGAAGGTGTCAGCGAGCGCGACGGCTGCTCATCCTGAACGACGAAGAGCACGCGCGCGTCGTCGGCGATGCCTTGCAGACGGTCAAGGGGAAACTCAGGCTCGAGGGGCACAAAGCACAGGCCTTCATGCAGGCACGCAAGGAGCGCAGCGATCAGATCCGGGCCTCGAGCGAGGTGCAGCCCGACGCGATCACCTGCAGTCAGGCCCGCCTCGCGCAATTGCAAGACAATGGCCGCAACCCGAGACTGCAACTCGACATAGCTGAAGCTGACGCCGAGGCATCCAAGCGCTGGCCGCTCGGCGTGGCGGACAAAGACGTGCGCGAGATGCGCGTTCAGTGACGTCATAGCAGCTCACCCCCACGTGCAGCCAGGCTTTGCAGATTCGCCCGCAACAACTGCAACAAGCGGGTTCCCAGGTCCGAGCGCAAACTGCCGATCTGCCGTAATGTCAGCAGGCCGTCAAATACGCCACCATGCAGGCTGATCAGTTCTGCTGACAGGTTGCCTGCACCGCTCGGGTTGCCCGCCGGCAGTGGCAATGCCTGCCACTGCCCCGCCCCGCTCTGGTAACTGCCAAGGTAATTCAGCGCGACGGCGGGCAACGGCAGACTCTCGCGAAGCGCCGGGTTGCTGCGCAGCGGCAAGTAGCCAACACCCTTGTCCGGCACCTGGCGCAACTGGTCGGCGGCATGCAGAACCAACGCTGGCCAATCCGCCTGGTTGTGCACCCTTACCGGGAACATACTGGTGAACCAGCCCACCGTGCGGCTCACGTCCAGCCCGGCATCGATGGGTTCGCGGCCGTGGCCTTCCAGCATGATGCACTGCTGCTCACCGAGACCTAGCTCCACCAGCGTGCGGGTCAGCGCAGCCAGCAGTAACTCCCGAACGTCGACGTTAAATCGTTTGGTCGTGTTCTGAGTCAATCGCCGGGTGGCGGCTTCGTCCAGCTGCAACAGTTGCGGTTCGGACTGCTCGCTGGAGGACCAATCGAGAGGGAACCTTTGATTTCCAGACGCCTCACCCATGGCACCGACCTGCTCGCGCCAGTACGGCAGCTGCGCTTCGGCACGCACTGCATAGGCACCGAGCCCCTCGCCCCATTGTCGGTAGCTGCTGGTCTTGTCCGGCAACGCATCGCCGCGGGCCAATCGCTGCAGGTCTTCAATCAGAATGCGCCACGACACCGCATCGATGACCATATGGTGAAAGGCGATGAACAGCCCTCGCTGGCCGTTCGGCAAGTTCTCGATAACGGCCCACGCGAGCGTTCGAGCGCTCGCTGCATCAAAGCGAGATTGCAGTTCAGTCAGCGCGTGCTGTAATCCCGACTCGCCCAGCTCTGCCGCATCCAGCCATGCAGGCTCGGGCAACGGCAAAAATTCGCGGTAACACTGGCCCGACGGCATAACTACCAGCCGAAGCGCATCGTGCTGAGCTAACAATTGCCGCATGTAATCCATAAGCTGGAGCTGACTCACCTCGGTCGGCAGACTCAGCACTACACCCTGGTTCCAATGCTGGGGTTGAGCGAACGGCTGGTCGAAAAACCACTGCTGGATCGGCTGCAGAGGGAAATCGCCAGCGAGAAGACCCTGCTCGGCGCGGATCATCTGGGTCTCGCGAGGTTTCTCGAGCACCCGGCACAGCCGCCGAACGGTCTTCGCTTCGAATACTTCTTTTACGCTGCAGGGATAACCGGCATCGCGCAGGCGTGTGGCCAGTTGAATGCTCAGGATCGAATCGCCGCCCAACCGGAAGAAATCACTTTCAACGCCCAGCGGCTGCTCTAGCACACCCTGCCAAATCTCCAGCACCTGTCGTTCCAGATCGCCAGCAGGCGGTACCATCTGTTCGGCATCGCCCAGTTCAACCGTTGGCAGCAGCCCCTGATCCAGCTTGCCGTTGGCTGTAAGTGGCATTTCGTCGAGAATGATCAGACGTTTGGGCACCATATATTCAGGCAGTCGATGGGCTGCAGCCTGCAACACTGCGTGTGGCTCGGGTGTCGCTTCGCCAGCGGTTACCGTGGCGTAGGCGACCAGCGCCTGACGCGCGCCCTGACCGATGACGATGACCTTTACTTCCTGCAGGCCAGCACAGCTGGCCTGCAACTGGGCTTCGATTTCGCCCGGCTCGATGCGATAGCCGCGCAGTTTGATCTGCGCATCCAACCGACCCAGGTACTCGTACTCACCACTCGCCAACAGCCGTGCGCGGTCCCCGGTGTGATAGAGCCGTACTTTCACCCCGGCGATATCATGCTCACGGAACGCCTCTGCTGTGCGCTCCGGCTGGTTGAGGTAACCACGAGCCAGCCCCAGCCCCGCAAGACAGAGCTCACCCGGAACCCCTGTCGGACATACAGCCCCATGCCGATCCAGAATCACAGCCTGCATCCCGTCTATAGGCCGGCCGATGGTCAAGCGAGTGCTTGCAGTGAGCGTCTTCGTCAGCGCCGTAACGGTGGCTTCTGTCGGGCCATACATGTCGATCAGGCGGAATTGACTTGCCCAACGCTGCGGAATCGCAGACGGGCAAGCCTCCCCGCCAAACCCCACCGCTTTCATGGCCGGCAATGGGCGCCCCGGCAGTGTCGCGAGCAGCGCTGTGGGGAAGATCATCTGTGTGGTTTCGGTGCGTTCGATCTCGTCCAGCAGGCCCTCGCCGGGGTCCGCCCAGAGCAGGCACGCACCGTGAACCAACGGCACCAGCGCACACATGTTGCCCGCATCGAACGACAACGACATGCAGTCCAGCATTCGATCACCCGGAGCGACATCAAGCCGGCGACCATGATCGAGCAACAGGTTGACCAGCGATCCATGTTCGATCATCACGCCCTTCGGCATGCCGGTCGAACCGGAGGTGTAAATCACCTGAGCAAGTTGCTGCGGGTCATGCTCGTGCGGCGGCGCGGTTGGCGGCTGCGCATCCAGCTGCGCCTGAATTTCCTGGCTGGCCAGATCCACCCAACGCTGGGTCGGCTCCAGTTTGAATGGCGCTGATCCCTGCCCGATGACCAGCTCCACGTTAGCGTCCCGCATGATGTAGCTAAGGCGCTGCTGGGGATAGCTCGGGTCCAATGGGACATAGGCCGCACCGACTTTCCAGCAGGCAAGTAACGCGACCGTAAAGGCGTTTTCACGCCGCGCAAGAACGCCAAGCAGATCGCCCGGCGCGCTGCCCTGAGCCTGCAACCAGTGGGCAAGCCGGTTGGCACGGGCGTCCAACTCCGCATAACTGACATAGCCTTCCCCCTGCTGCAGCGCAGGACGATTTGGATGTAGCCGAGCCATCTCGCTGAACATCGAAAGCGTGGTCAGTCTTTCGGGAAAAGTCGCGGGCAACGCCGACAGGCGCTCAGCGGTCTGCTCCAGCAATAATGGATCGTGCAAGGGCAGATGCCAGATGTCCTGCTCCGGTGCATCGACCACAGCCTTCAACAGATTCAGCAGGCGGCTCGCATAGCCTTCGATGCTGCTGCGTTCGAACAGCGCCGTCGCGTAAAGCCAATCGACTCGTACCGAATCCACAAGCTCGGTGACCTTGACCGAAATATCAGTCTTGGCAGGCAGTACCGGCGAGGTCTCCTCAACCGCGTCACAGCCGGGGATCAGGTCATTGAAGTCGACCCGTGCCTGATACACCAGCATGATCTGGAAGATCGGGTTGATTGCAGTGTGGCGGTCCATGCCCAATGCTTCGCTCAGCGCCTCGAACCGATAGAGTTGGTGATCGAACGCCTCGAGATCGTCAGTGCGGCACTGTTGCAAATAGTCGACAAACCTTTGCTGCTCGGGAAGCTGGGTGCGCAACACCAGCGTGTTAACGAAGAAACCTACCAAAGGCTCGATATCCGCCCGCTCGCGGTACGCCAATGGGGTGCCTATGACGATGTCGCGCTCACCCGAATGGCGTGCCAGCAGCAGCGCGAACAGAGCATGCAAGCCAATGAAAGGGGAAGTGTTGTGTTGCTGACACAGACCCTTGAAGCGCCCCCAGAGCGTATTGTCGACGGTCGAGAACACCACCTCGCCACCGCTGGCGGGTTGGGCGGGCCGGGCTTTGTCTAGCGGTAGGCTGTGTACCTCGGGGATGCCCGCCAGGCATTCGACCCAGAACGGCTTGAACTGCTCGTGATAGTCACGGAACAGGGGCGAGTTGAACCAGAGTGCGTAATCGATGTAGGTCAGTGCGGGCTCGTCCCAGCGAACTGGCCCATGCAAAGCTACCTGCGTTGGCAATACGTCGTTCAACACAGCCTCAGAATGCTCATTTACCGAACGTAAACTCGGCTTCTTCGGCTGTGTTTGCCTCGTCTTGCCTGCCTCGCCTACGTTTTGCAACGACCAGTTAAGCGGCTCACGATTCTGGTAAGCGAGAAAAGCGGTCTTGAGGTCCGCGAACATGTTCTTCACCGACCAGCCATCCGAGATAATGTGGTGCTGGTTGATCATCAACACGTACTCGCGCTCGCCCAGCTCCAGCAGCGTGACGCGCGTCAGTTGCCCACTGGTGATGTCGAACGGACGCTCGATCTCTTCCCGCACGTGCTGCGCGACTCGGTCCTCACGGGCCTGTGGCTCAAGGGAGCTCAGATTCTCCCGCGCCAGATGGAACCCGGTATGCGGGAGTATCTCCTGCTCGCCGCGGCCCTCGGCGCTGCGCTGGAAGCGCGTACGCAAACTGGCATGACGGGCTATCAGCGCATCGAACGCGAACTCCAGCGCCGCCACATCCAGCTCGCCCGTCAGGCGGAAGAAGACGGGCATGTTGTACAGGTGGGAATCCTGCTCGTACTGCTCGATGAACCAGAGCCCGCTCTGGGAGGAAGACAGCGGACCTATGCTGAGATGTTGCGGCACGATCGGCTCAATGAACGCGCGTTGGGCCCTCAGGCACTCGATAATGGCGTCGCGGTTGTCACGAATCTGCTGCCCGAGCGAGGGGGTCATTGCCTCTTTGCTCGACTGCGAAACCAGCTGCTGCTGATCGTTGAGCGCAAGGTGCGCCCCCTGCTGAGCCAAGCGCTTCAGCAGGCCGATTATGTTCTTTTGCATCTGCTACCTCTCGGAGTCTCAGGCCGCCAGGGTGGCGCCGCCGTCGACGACGATGTCCTGCAAGGTGATGTGGCTCGCCAGGTCCGATGCAAGGAACAGCACGGTGCGGGCGACCTCTTCTGGCGTGGCGATCTTGCGCAGCGGAATCCCCAGCTTGTACTGCTCCGGAAAGCCGGCGATGGTCCGCTCCCGCGCGTCCTCGCCGTGCCACATGCCGCGCTGCATGGCGGTATCGGTAGACCCCGGCGAGACCAGGTTGCAGCGCACGCCGTGCTCGGCCAGCTCCAGACCCGCGGTTCGGACCAGGCTGGTGAGTGCAGCCTTGGATGCGCTGTACGCAGCCATCTGCATGCGCGGAACGTGGGTCGCGTTGCTGCTCACCGCCACCACCGCTCCGCTGCCTTGCGCCTTGAACCGCGGGATAAGTTCGCGTAGCAGATAAAAAGGCCCGGACACGTTGACGCGCATCGAATCGTCCCAGTCAGCCGAACTCAGCTCCTCGATAGCCCCGAGCCGCAAGATGCCCGCAACGCTGGCGAAGACATCAACCCGCTGATGCTCATCCAGCAGCTCGTGGCACGCGTGGCGCACCGCGTCCGCGTCACTGACGTCAAGCAGGTAGGTGGTGAAGCCGTAGTCACCTTCGGAAAAGGTGCGGTCGAAACCAATGACTTGGCCACCCAGCCTCGCAAAGCCTTCAGCCACGGCGCGGCCGATTCCCTGTCCGGCTCCGGTAACCCAAATGCTGCGCCCGTTGAAACTCATCTGCTCATTCATCTGCCCGCCCCTTTCACCAGACCATTTCCACGAGTTCTTCTCGTTGCTGCAGCCGGCTGTCCAAAAAGCTGCAGAAGTCCGCCAGCTGCGGGTGATCGAAGACATCGGAGACCTTCACTGCAGTGCCGAACTCCGCACCAAGTCGATTGACGATCTGGATGGTCTGCAATGACTGCCCACCGAGCTCGAAGAAATTGTCGTCCGGCTGAATGCCACTAACCCCGAGGATCTGCTGCCAGATAGCGCTGACGCGCCGCTGCGTCTCGTCGTTCAGTACGCGTTCGGACGAGGCTTGCACGTAGGCCTGCTGAAGGCGCTTACGGTCGATCTTGTTGCTACCGGTGCGGGGCAGGACGTCGAAATGACGGTAATCGGTCGGCACCATTGCTGCGGGCAGTACAGCGCTCAGCTCACGCTTGATCGCTCGGACGTCGTCCCGCGGGCCAGCGAAAAACGCCACTAACCGACGCACCCCGGCGTCAAGCTCCAGGCCCAGCACGCACGCCTCGTCGACGCCCGGCAGCGCCAGCATCCGCCCCTCGACCTCTCCCGGCTGGATGCGATAGCCGCTGATCTTGAATTCGTTGTCCAGTCGGCCTAGGTACACCAGCTGGCCGTCTACCAGACGCACGCGGTCACCGGTGCGGTAGACCCGCATCGTTTCGTCCCCAATGCGAATATGGGCAAACGCCGGCGAGTCGCTGTTGAGGTAACCATTGGCCAGTTGCGGACCAAACAACACCAGTTCACCTTCCGATCCGGGGCGATTTCCTCGCTCCATAACCAGCGCCTCGACACCTGCCAATGGTTGGCCGATAGGCAGCCGCTCGCGATTGGGTTCGAGGCTTTGCAGATCACAGCTAGTCGCTACAACCGTGGTCTCAGTCGGGCCGTAGGTGTTGATCAGACGAACATCGTGCCGCCCGACGCGCTGCCAGGCCTGAAGCTGCTCGGGGTATACCGCTTCGCCACCTATGATCACCGTCTTGAGCGATGCTGGAATCTGCGCTTGACCACTGCGCAACGCCACGACCCACTCATTCCAAAAAGCCGTGGGCAGGTCGACTACGCTGATCGCCAGCTGCTCCAGCCCCTCTACAAACGAGGACATCGACTGCAACATTGGGTCGGTACGCAGCACCAATGTCGCCCCGGCCGACAAGCTGACGAAGACTTCTTCGATGCTCGCATCGAAGTTGAACGGTGCGAATTGCAGGACACGGTCGGCTGAATCGATGCCGTAGCGCTGCCGAGCCGCGTGAACGAAATGCGCCAATGCGCGATGGCTGACTTCGACCCCCTTCGGCGCACCTGTCGAACCGGAGGTAAACATCAAATAACAGCCCGCATCGTTGTTGCGCGGGCTGAACGTCCGGTTGGCCGAGGTCAGCAATCCGATCAGTTGGATCGGGCCTGAATGTATGTCCGCCAATCGATGCCGATAAGCTGCCTCAGTGATGACCAGAGCCAGGTCTGCCGTCTCGCAGATTAGCCTTTGTCGATCGGCGGGCTGCTCCGGGTCCAACGGCACATACACCGCACCGGCGAGCAAGACCCCCAACTGGGCGAGGATCGCCTGTGGCGACCGGCTCAGCATCACCCCGACGCGCTGGCCAGGCTCAATCCCCTCATCGACAAGCGCGGCAGCGACCATCTCGGCCCGAGCTTGCAGTTCGCCGTAACTCAGCGCCTGCTCATGCTGAACCAGCGCGATGCCCTCGGGCTGGGTCTGTGCCTGTAGGCGTATGGCATCTAACACGTTGCTCGGTTGCACATAGGACGCAGTGCACGGAGCCTTAATAACTTGCCAGGCTCGGCGAACTGCAAACAGCTCTTCGAGCAGCACAGCTCGTGGCTGCTGCGGCTCGGCCAGCCAGCATTCGAGCAGATCGAACAGTTCCTCCTGCAGGCCGCGCACTTGGTCGAGGCTGTAGCAGGCCGGATTGGCGTCGTAGTCGAGTATCGGCATACCGTCGGCGCCGATCTGGACTTCCAGCGTCAGATCCTCCACCGGCCCGGCACTCAAGTTCAGCGTTCGCGCCGGGCAGTTGCCGTAAGCCAGTGGACGGTCGAACGGCATGATGTTGATCAGAGGGCCAAACAGGCGCTGCTCTCCACCAACACGACCGAGGTCCCGACGCAGCGATTCGTAGCGGTAATGCTGATGTTTGCGGCTGCTCCGACGTAGCTTGCCGATGGTCTTGGCACTGACGATGAGATCAGCGTCGTCCGGCAGATCCAGGCACAAGGGCGCAATGTTCATCTGCATGCACGGCACATTGAATGATGCCGAGCCGATGCGATTCATCACCATCAGCCCCAGTACCTGGGAGCGCGCCCCGCTCACCTGCCTGAGATGAGCGGATATACCTGCTAGAAGGAGGTCCGGCCAGCCCACGCCGTGAGCTTCGGCAACCTGGTTGAGAGCCCGCCATAAAGGCTCTGTGAACGGGGCGCCATGACGAATGAACGACGCTGAAATGGGCGCACTGCGTTCGCTGAAGCTGGCCGGCTCCGGCATGCGTGACAAGGTCTCGAGCCAGTAACCGCGCGCAGCGGCGGTACGGCCCTGGGCGCCCCGCTCGGCGTCTTCCTTGAGCACATCTTCATATCGGCCAAACCCATTGGCGGGTGCTGGGTCACCGTTCAGTGCGGCGCCGTAGAGCTCAGCGATTCGCTGGTAAAGCAGGTTGGTGCCGTAACCATCCAAGGCAATGTGATGCACACAGCTGTAGAGAAAGTCGCGACTTCCTGCCTGTAGCAACACGAACCGGCACGGTAGTTCGCGTTCAAGATCGATCGGTACGCGAATGTCGCGCATGGCCCAATCACGGACCCAGTCTTCCGGATCCTCTGTCACCGGAACCTGGACCTGTTGCACAACAATTGGCAGTTCGCAGGGATTGAAAAATGCCGCGTCCTCATCCGCCACGAATACCCCGGATAGCGCCTCGCACTCCCGCACCGCCTGTTGCACCGCTGCAATCAGCGTCACTGCGTGAATCTTGCCGGCGAACGCTATGCATTCAGCGGTATTGAACATGGCGCGGTCTTCGTTGAGCAGGTAGCCGAACCAGAGCCCTTGCTGGGCAGTCCCGAGCGCTCTCATCGGGCACCTCCGTGTTCGCTGATCAGGGCCCACCAGCCGTTCAACGTCGGGGTCTTGGCCAGATCGGTGAAGCTCAGCTCAAGGCCCTGCTCGCGCCATTCGCTTAGCAGCGTCATGATCTGGATCGAATCCAGACCATAGTCGAGCAGGTTTTCGTCCGGATCGAAGGGCTCATCCATCTCGTCGAGCATCGACAGCAACCGGGCCTCTAGCCCTTCCCTGCTCGGTAATGCCCGGTTTACCGAGCCCAGTTCGAGCACTTCGCGGCAAGTCACTACCTTGCCGCATCGCGTCGCCACGTAGTTCAGGGCCATCTCGTGTTCGGCCGCCCCGAAATCAGCGATACCGTCCGCCAGCACGAAGGGTTGGATATCTCGCATGAAGGCATCACATGCGGTCATCAGGCAGCCGATATGGCCGTAGATGCCGCCGATGATCAGTTGGTCGCGGCCTAGCTCGTTCATCATGTGTTCCAGCGGTGAACGCTGGAAGGCGCTGTAGCGCCATTTCACCAAGACCGTGTCACCCTCCGCGGGAGCCAGGCCAGAGACCACCGCCTGACGCTCGGGATATTGAGTAATGCCCGGCCCCCACATATCGTTCAGCAGTGCCCGGTCCGCATCGGCTTGCTCGCCCGGCTGGGCGGTGTAGACCACTGGAATCCCCAGTGCTTTGCAGCGCTGTCGAACCTGTGCCAGACGGGAAACCAGTTGGTCGGTGAAGGCGCTGTCCTGGCCCCAGAAATCACAGAAGTACGCTTGCATGTCGTGAATCAGCAGAACCGCGCGATTCGGTTCGAGCGACCACTGCACTTTGTTCACGCTCCATTCACTGGGCAGGCGGTATGGCGTCAGCGTGGGAATTGCCATGAAACGAATCCTTATTCGGTAACGGTCAGTTGTTCAGCGACGCGGCGGCGCAGGCGGTTCTTATCCACCTTGCCGACTGCGGTCATCGGGAGCGCGTCGATGTGCTCGAATCGGTCGGGAAGCTTGTATTCAGCAAGGCCGAGCCCACGCAGAAACTTGCGCAGCACGACTCCCTTGAGCGTTGCGTCGTGGGTGACGATGTAGGCGCAGCTCTTCTCGCCCATGGCCTCATCAGGCACCGAAACCAGCGCCGCCTGCGCTACGGCGGGATGCGCCATCAGTAGGTTTTCCACTTCTTCGGCGGCGATCTTTTCGCCACCACGGTTGATCTGATCTTTGATCCGGCCGACGACGACGATGTAGCCGTCATCCTGCTGACGGACGAGGTCACCGGAGCGATAGAACCCTTCGGCATCGAATGCGACGGCGTTGTGCTCAGGACTTTGGAAGTAACCGCGAATCGTGTACGGCCCGCGCGTCATCAGCGCCCCGACATCGCCGCCTGCAACGGGATGCCCCTCACGGTCTACGACCCTGACCTCATCAGCCGGACTCATCGGATGGCCCTGGGTCAAGTAGATGTGCTCATCGCTATCATCCAGTCGGGTGTAGTTGACCAATCCTTCAGCCATGCCGAAGACCTGTTGCAGCCTGCATCCCAATACCTGAGGGACACGCCTGGCCTGGGCCTCCGGCAGCTTGGCGCCGCCAACCTGAATCAACTGCAGCGAATCGAGCTCACCGTGCCTACCGCGTGCGGCCTGCAGCCACATGGCCAAGGCCGACGGCACTAGCGCGGTAACGTTGACCTGCTGCTGAGCGATCAAGGGAAAACAACTGGCCGGACCGGGATCCGGACTCAGCACAACACGGCCGCCAGCGAGAAACACGCCCAGCGCGCCGGGTGAGCTCAGCGGAAAGTTGTGCGCAGCAGGTAGTGCACAGAGATAACGGGTGTCGCGGTCGAACTGACAGATCTCGATGCTGCGCCGAACGCTGTAGAGATAATCGTCATGGGTGCGGGGAATCAGTTTTGGCGTGCCGGTGCTGCCACCGGATAGCTGAAAGAACGCCACCTCGCCGGCCGGTGTCGGTCGGAACGACCGCAATTCCTTGGCCGGTTCGAACCAGCTCTGCAGGCGCAGCGCTGGATGGGGGTCGTCGTGCAGCAAGACGGTATCCAGGCCAGGAGTAAGCTCCGTTAGCTCCTCGACAAACGTATCACCTGCGAACAGTGAATGAGCCCTGCTGGCAATCAACAACCGCGGACGGATTTGCTCGGCATAGGCCACCAGTTCCAGCCGGTTGTGACTGAACAGCGCGTTTACCGGGACGATTCCAGCCTTGATCAGGGCGAAGAACACAACATACAGCTCGGCCTGATTACCCAACTGGACCAGCGCGCAGTCACCCTGCCCCAGGCCGCGGTTCGCCAGCCGCTGCGCCAGGTTAGTTGAAGCCCGGTCCAGGTCGGCATAGCTCAGCGAGCTGCTGCCGTCGATCACCGCAACGGTGTCCGGGTGGGTGCTGGCCTGCTCGGCGAGCATCTGGCTCAGCGGTTCGCCACGCCAGTAGCCGGCCAGGCGATAGCGCTCTGCGAATGCCTCAGGCCAGCGTGTAAACGGAACCAGGCTCATACCGCCTCCCGGTCGAGACCGAAAGCCGCGAGCATGGTGCCAAGCTTGGTGCCGGTCTCGCGCCATTCAGACTCAGGGCAGGATTCCGATACCAGACCAGCCCCGGCAAACAGCCGAACTTTCCGCTCGTCGATCACGCCACAGCGAATCACCACAGCCCATTCACCATTACCGGCGGCGTCGCACCAGCCGACGATGCCGCCGAACACACCCCGATCAAAGGGTTCGAGTTCTGATATCAGCTGTTTGGCAGCTGCCGTAGGAAAGCCACAGAGCGCTGGGGTCGGATGCAGCTGGCACGCCAGCTTGAGGGCTGACACGGGCTCGACAAGCTCACCTTCAATTCGCGTGGACAGGTGCCATAGCTTCGCAGTGCTCATGAGGGATGGTGCGTCGGGAATATGCAGTTCCCTGCATATAGGCCGTAACTGGCGCTCCATATCGCGGATCACCAAGCGGTGTTCGTGCTGGTCTTTTGCAGAGTCAAGAAGACCCTGCGCCGCGTATTCGTCGTCCGCCGGTTCGGCATGGCGGCGGGCCGAGCCTGCCAGGGGATTGGTTTCCAGACGCTGGCCGGTTTTGCGCAGTAGCAGCTCGGGACTGGCGCCGATCAGTACGCCACCGTCAGGCAGATCCGCGAAGAAGTGATACGCCTCGGGATTCTGCTGACGCAACCCCTGAAAGATCGTTGCCGCGCAGGGGGGTTCGTCGAACTCAAGCTGCAACAGACGGGACAGCACCGCCTTGTCGAGACGCCCGTTACGAAGCGCCGCAAGCGCCCGGGTAACGGCCTGCTGAAACCCGGCCTGGTTGGGCTGCTCGATGCACTGACGGGCATTGCCACAGGCAAACCCGCAGATTGAGGTGGGCGGTGCTGTAGGAGGGAGATGGCTAATGTGTCGCGGAATGATCAAGCTTGAAGGTTGCTGTTTATCGAAGGGGATCACGCCGACCAGTACCGGGTTACTCAGCCCGGCCGCCTGAGCTTCGGCGAACCCACGCTGGACATCTCGCTCCAGGCATGGCCCGGCACCCTCCGCCGGCGTGTCTATCACTTTGAAACAACCGCTGGCTTCGATGCCCCCAGCCGGCGAATAGAATCGATACGACGGGGGGAATTTGTAACCTTCCCGAGGCCCGTCGTAGGCGACGCGAGTCAGTGCGTTCACCATCACCTCCGCAAATACTAATGAGATTGCTTATCATCTGCATGCGGCACGATAGTCAGCTAAACGGAATGCGTCAAATTGTTTCTAGGCGAGTTGAAGGGTGGCATTTAGCTAGCGGGAACCGCCGCTGCGCCACCCGTGCAACTTGTTTGAATGGTTCGACAGAACGGTTGAGAGCGAGGGCTTCAGCTAGACGGAAAGCAGGGAATTATGATTATTTTTAACGTTTAAGATCAGTAGGTTATAGAGACTTTTTGATATCGTTTATCCTATATCTTTGCGGCTCGCATGCTCAGCAGGTAAGTCGAGACAAAAACCGATAATCGACATTAATTAAAACGCCTATCTAACTGATTCAAATGATAATAAACAGATTTATAGCGCTTCGGAGCCCTTCCGCTCCGTGCGCGCTGGATGCTGACTCAACTGACGCTTATCAGACTGTATCGAAGGGACTGACCCTCGACCTTGATCTCGGCTTCATCACCTTCCTCGCAGCCCAGCAGCGCCCTGCCCAGCGGCGAACGCGGGGAAATCACCAGTACTTCTTCGCCTTCAACCGTCACACTCAGCCCAGCGGCATCTGGTCCCAGAAACACCCAACGGCAACTGTCAGCGGACTCCAGCGAAACCAACGCGCTCAGGGTGATGGCTTCATTGCGATGCGATCGCACGGGCAGGTTTTGATAGCTTGAGATTGCTGTCTCTATTTCGTGAACGCGCTTCCGTTGCCCGTCGGCCAGGTAGGCCGCTTCCAGTCCTCGGGTGTCGTACTTGTTCTCCGCTTTGCTTTCGGCGTGCGTCGCCGCCTCGTGTGAGGCCTTCAGTGCATCCTTTGCAACAGCCAGATCGGCCTGCAGCTTGTCGATTATCAGCGTCTGAAGATGGGTCTTGTTCATGCGGGCTCGGTCGATAGGTCGTTTGGCGCCTAGCATCGCATTGCAGCGTTCGTGGAGCCACGGCGGCGTCATTCGCTACAAGGCGAGACTGACTGGTCAGCCGTTTGGCTGGCCGATCCGTTAGAAGCACGGCACTATCGCCAGACATTTTGGGCAGTTTGATGCGCCCGCCCTCGATTCATTCGATAGACACGTCGACCAGGAGCGAATCCTATGACACTGCGCGTAGCGCTAACCTTGGTAACAATGGTGATGGGTCAAGCGGCTTTCGCCGATGGCCAGCCGTTGACAGTCAAACTCAACAACCTCGAGCACGATCGCGGCACTGTTCGCGTGGCTTTGTTCTCCGACCCGAAGACATTCCGTAAAGCGGACCAGGCATTCGCCTCCAGCGAGTCGCCGGCCAAGGCCGGAACTGTCACTGTGCTGTTCGAAGACGTTCCTGCCGGTGATTACGCCGTGATGGCCTACCACGACGAAAACGCTAACGGCGAACTGGACCTCAGGTTTGGCATGTTTCCCACCGAAGGCTATGGCTTGTCCAACAACCCCAAGGTGATGGGCCCGCCGGCGTTCGAGGATAGCCGGTTCGATGTGCCAGGCGACAAGCCTCTGGAGATCGGCATCGACGTCCATTATTGAAGTTGAAGACGAGCCAATCAGCCTGTGAATAGACGGTTACTGCCTTCAGATCTCGAACCATGTGTTTCATGCTGCGTGAGGGGGTGCTTATGGCGCATCCAGCAGACAGCAAGCTACCAATGGTCGGGAGGGCAATGAACCGGAGCCAAAATTTCGATGTCCAGACAAAAGCGTCTGGATCAGGCAACCAAGTGATTTGTCGCCCCGCACGGGATATTTTTGAAAAAGAGGAAATTTGCCGCAGGCGACAGGGCAAGACGCTGCTTATACTGACCACCCATTCCAATCTGGAGCCACACCCGTGAATAAAGCCGAGTTGATTGAAGCGATCGCCGCCTCCGCCGATGTACCGAAGAGCACTGCCACTCGTGTGCTGGATGCCTTCACCGAAAGCGTGACCAACACCCTGCAGAACGGCGACAGCGTGACGCTCGTCGGCTTCGGCACCTTTGCTGTCAAAGAGCGCGCAGCCCGTGACGGCCGTAATCCGCAGACAGGTGCAACGATCAAGATCTCCGCAGCAAAGCTGCCAGGCTTCAAGCCAGGCAAGTCGCTGAAGGACGCAGTGAACTAAGTCACTGCATCCAGGAAACCGGGCCGCTGACGTCCTCGCGGACGCAGCGCCTGCTCGGACCCTCCCACCCTGCTCTATCCCCACCTGATTCCAACGCGTCGCTCCGGTCCAGGACCGCGCCTTATGAACTCCGCACCTGTAGAAACCGAATAAGTCGGCAGATTCGCCCCCCCTCCTGTACTCCAAATACCCAAACCACTATCAAGCGACACTGATCGGCTCGGCAAAACGTTCCGGCTGCCGGTTAACGCTTACGCCTATGCGCACCCGATCCCGATTAAACGCTCAGCGTTCGCTTCGCGTACGAAAACATGATCTGGGACCGGCTATATCCTGGTGCGGCCACAACGTGGCGACGCAGATTAGCGCCATAACTGAGCGGGCTCGGCGTGCCTGACGGCGCAGTGAAGCGCGCATTTCTTGGGATACGTCAGAACGACGGACATGGCTGCTGGCGAAGTCCGACTTCGCCCGGCCCCACCTGAGCTGCCGCCTATTCCAAATTGATGCTTCGAAAGGAAGCACGCGACGCGCGCATTGCACCATCAAGGCGCGCCAGAGCTGCCCGCCAGCGTAACAATGGCCCAAACCAGGCGGCTCTGCGCTTGGCACCGCTCTTGCAAAACCACTTATGCCAGGAAGCTGCGGCTCAGGGACGAGACAAATTTAGAAATAGCCGACTAGGGTTCCGGCTCGCGTTGCGAGTGGCTGGTCCGAGAGTTGGCGACCTCCAGTGAGGTTACACGGCGGGATAAA
>CETJ01028906.1_pt1 | contig 32793 bp, 34 predicted proteins | sample 531341 | NCBI WGS metagenome assembly CETJ01 (sample SAMEA2622677, study PRJEB7988) | marine metagenome | isolation source: saline water (ENVO:00002010), including | reverse complement strand
AAAGACCCAGCAACCATGCCGCAGTGGCGTTGATTGTCATTGAGGTGTTCATCTGTTCCAAGGGGATTTGATGGAGCAGAGTGGTCATTTGACCGAGGTGATAAACAGGAACTCCAACCTTTCCCACTTCGCCGTTAGCGAGGGGATGGTCTGGGTCGTAGCCAGTTTGAGTAGGTAAATCGAACGCGATAGAGAGACCCGTTTGGCCCTTCCCCAAGTTGCTTCTGTACAACTCATTAGAGGCTTGGGCAGTGCTGTGGCCCGAATAGGTACGCATAACCCACGGGCGATCCCGTCGTGATTCGGATGCGTCCTTCACGCGGACTCCTTGCCTTGGCGATGGGGCATAAGGATGTGTCGGTTAGCTCTCAATCATCGAGCAAAGCGAAATTCATCGGCCTCGACCAGACCTCGGCTAAGGGCCGGTCAACGGCCTCAGCTAAAAGTTCTAGATAGGCATCGCGATTGATTTCCACGGCTCCCAAACTCTCTAAATGTGGAGTGCTCCACTGCACGTCGATCAAAGCTCCGCCTGTCACTTTCATGGCATCAACTAGCGCGACCAAAGCCACTTTCGACGCGTTGGGGGCTGAATGAAACATTGACTCGCCGGCGAAGAAAGAACCGATAGCAACTCCGTACAAGCCTCCCACGAGTTCACCATCGCTCCATGTTTCGACACTGTGTGCCCAGCCCATTCGGTGAAGCTCAAGGTAGGCCTCTCGAACATTCGCGTCGATCCATCCGTGAGGACGGACTGGGCTTGCGCAAGCGTCAATGACTTGGTCGAAAGCATGATCGACGCGAATGTCGAATTCTCGACATGCCCTACGAAGCGACCTTCCCACACGTAAATACGAGAGTGGGAGAACTCCACGAGGATCTGGTGACCACCAACCAATCGTGTCACCCAATGGCATCGGGAAAAGCCCGGAACTGTAGGCAGACAACAACGTGCCTGGTTCTAAGTCCGCACCCGCCCCCACTAGTCCGTTCTCGTCCGCCGTATGGGCTGGTGGAAAGGTCCAGTTGCTCGGTTGTGGCTCAGCTGGCCCAGTCAAAGTATCCCCACGCATACCGGTGAGCATACGCGTGTCTCGAGCCTCGACCCAAAGTGGAATGCTTAATCAGTTAAATCCTTGTAAATGTCAGTTTGAACAGAAGTGGCGTTAGAGACCGTTACTGACGTCAGTGAGACAGGATTGGTGGGAAGGTTCAAAGAGTCGGTCTCGACCATTTGGATAGCTAAAGCCACATCGAGTCCTTCGACAACATGACCCATCAGCGAATAGTTCGGGTCTAGCGCAGCGCCCAAAGGACCTGTAATCACAAAAAACTGAGAGCCATTGCTGTTTGGGTTTTCCTCATTGGCCATCGCTAGTGATCCAACTAAATACCCGCGCTCTGGTCCGTACGCGCCGGTGAATTTGTAGCCGGGCCCGCCGTGCCCGCCCATCCCTTGGACGTCTCCACCTTGAATCACAAATTCTGGGATTACACGATGAAAAATCGTTTGGTCGTAGGCGTGGTATCGCGCAAGAAATATGAAGTTATTTACGCTGCGGCTATCCAGTGTCGGGTCAAGAACCACAGTGAAATTTCCCAGACTTGTTGAAAATTCAGCTGCATACAGTTGACCTGTATCAATACAAATTTTTGGTGGTGTAGGAAACTGAGTTTTCGGTGCCGAGGAACCGTCAGGCGCTGGACACCCTTCTATGCCGAGCGTTTTTGCCCCAACAGAAGTGTTTTCCGTGGGTTGGGCATCAGGCTGGTCGTCGTCGCCTGTCAAGCTCCACAAAAATGCCACCAGGAATACTGCCCCGGCGATTGCGACCCATCGGACAATGACTTTTTTTCGCTTGACGTTTTTGTCGACACGCTCTGAGGCGCTGACCTGTGCCGTACGCCTGGCTCTTTGTCGTTCACGCTTGATATTGCTCATAACCCGACTTGCTGACCCCCTTGGAAGAACGTTCACCACCGAAGGTAGCAACGCTGTTCCCGCAAACCCCTCTACATATGACGTAAATCCCCTAGAGCATCCGGCAAGCGCAGAGGTACCCTCGAACCCTGTGGCACTTGTCGTTCAAAAGTTTGGTGGTACCTCGGTCGCTGACGCGGACCGAATGCGTGAGGTAGCCGACCATGTCAAACGCACCCGTAGCCGAGGTGATGACGTCGTTCTAGTTGTGAGCGCCATAGGCAATGAGACAGATGAGCTCCTTCGTTTGGCCGATGAAGTCAATAACGAACCACCCGGTCGCGAAATGGACATGTTGGTCACCGCTGGGGAACGAAAAGCCATTGCCCTGATGTGTATGGCTTTGCATGCCGTGGGGGTCCCTGCCGATTCCTTCACGGGAAGTCAGGCGGGATTTGAGACTGACAACAATCACCGCAACGCCAAAATTTTGTCGGTAGACCCCCGCCGGGTCCGTGACTCAGTAGACAAGGGACGTGTCGCGGTGGTGGCCGGTGCGCAAGGAATGTCGACCGATAACAACGTCACTTTCCTGGGTCGTGGCGGTTCAGACACCACGGCGGTTGCCCTCGCGCATGGCCTAGGAGCTGATGCTTGCGAGTTATACACCGATGTTTCTGGAGTATTCACTACGGATCCGCGGGTCTGCCCCGCTGCAAAACGGATGGAATCTATTTCGTTCGACGAGTTGCTTGAAATGACCGCTGTCGGTTGCCCTAAACCGGCCATGCGTTCGGTAGAAGTAGCCAGGGCCTTCGGTGTGCCGCTCCACGTGCGGTCAGCGTTTACCTGGGAACCAGGCACATGGGTACTTGAGGAGGACCCTGCCATGGAAAGAGCGATTATTAAAGGGGTAGTTCCCGATACCAGTCAGGCCAAAATTACGCTGAGCGGTGTCCAAGATGAACCGGGCCTCGCTGCGAAAGTTTTCCGCACCTTGGCTAACGCCTTGGTCAACGTTGACATGATTGTGCAAAACGTCAGCGAAAGTGATCGCACTGATATTTCCTTTACTGTGCCCCTGGAAGACCTTGACGCAGCTACAGCGACCTGTGAAAGCCTCGCGGATAGCTTGGGATTTGGAGGTGTCACGGCAGACCCAGATCTTGGCCGAGTGTCAGTGGTCGGAGTCGGAATGGCGTCTAATCCGGGCGTGGCTGCAACCATGTTCGAAACCCTCGCTGACAACAACGTCAACATCGAGATGATCGCTACCTCACCGATTCGAATTAGCTGTGTTGTAGCTGAACAGGATGTTGACCGAGCAACCGCTGCGTTACACACTGCTTACGGCTTGGATTAGGGCCCCATCTTTTAACTACCGCGGAGTGCGACTCGACCATCGGTAACCTCGGAAGTCATGCGAGTAGGAATCGTTGGGGCCACAGGCCAAGTTGGTGGAGTGATGCGCCGCATCCTTATTGAGCGGTCCTTCCCGGTCGAAGAGTTGCGCCTTTTTGCTTCTGAGCGCTCCGCTGGCAAGCGCCTCGAATGGGGTGGCACAGAAATTGTTGTCGAAGACGCCAACACAGCTGACTACAGCGGCCTAGACATAGCCCTGTTTTCTGCCGGGAAGACGACCTCACTTGCTCTCGCTGAAAAAGTTGCGTCCCAAGGCGCCTTGGTGATCGATAATTCGTCCGCGTGGCGTATGGACCCCGATGTACCGCTCGTGGTGTCTGAAGTTAATGCTGACGCTGTGGGCACCACGCCCAAAGGCATCATTGCCAATCCGAACTGCACGACTATGGCGGCGATGCCGGTATTGGCCCCGTTACATGCAGAAGCCGGTCTCGAAGCAATGATCGCTTCGACCTACCAGGCTGTATCTGGGGCGGGTCTTGCCGGTGTCGCGGAGCTTGGGAATCAGCTCCGTGCGACTCTCGATAATGCCGAAGATCTCACTTTTGATGGATCAGCTGTCGAGCATCCAGCACCGTCATCGTTTGCGCAACCCATCGCCCACAACGTGCTCGCGTACGCAGGAAGTTTCGTAATGGACGACAGCGGCGAAACTGACGAAGAACAGAAACTGCGCAACGAAAGTCGAAAAATTTTAGGAATCCCAGAACTACATGTTTCCGGGACGTGCGTGCGAGTCCCAGTCTTCACCGGACATTCCCTAGCTCTCAACTTGCGTTTTAGTTCTGAAATAAGCCCTGAACGCGCGACAGAAATTCTTCAGGTTGCTGAAGGGGTAGTGGTTTCACACGTCCCCACCCCTCTCGCTGCGGCAGGGCAAGACCCTTCCTACGTTGGGCGGATACGACGTGATCCGACCGTTGAGCGCGGTTTGGCGTTGTTTGTTGTTGGGGACAACTTACGGAAGGGAGCTGCGCTCAACGCTATCCAAATCGCGGAGATCGTCCGCGATCGAGGATTCCGTTAATCGCTAATAGACAGATCAGGGCATCGGCAAGGTTGTGTCTGACACCTAGGGCACCCATTGGCGTAGCGCGAGACAGCTTCCTCGAGCGACAAATCCAACTGAACGGCAAGTGAAGACACCCATGCCAGGACGTCGCCGAGTTCGTGGAGTTGCTGTTCGGGAGTGCCTTTGCGGACCGCCTGAGCAAGTTCGCCCAGTTCTTCAGTCAGCCAAGCAATGGTGGCCGCAAGGCCGCGTTCGCTGTCGCGAAGTCCGTAGGTCTGTTCCATAAGATTTTGGAGTTCGGACAACTGCACAACACGACGTTAGGCCCCCAAGCTCGGGTGAACAGGCATTCAACCTTCAGGCGTGAAACAGTGGGAGAGTGGCGCCGAATAGCTGTCCTCTCTTTTTGAACCGTTTGAACCGAATCATTGGGTGTGACATTCGATGAAACAAACTCTCACCACCATTATCGTGCTGCTTCTCGCTGCTGCTTGCACTGTCGTGATTGTCATTGGGATCTCCGGCACACCCAAGAAAAATGTGGGAGACGAAATAGCGGAACCACTTTCTAGTCGCATCGTTGGAGCGTCAAGAGTCGATGGACCAACAGAAGACAAAGTCACTGAATTCATCAGTGACGGGCCCTCTCAGCGACTGAATAACTCCACGACCGGAACCATTACATGGCTCCCGAGACCAGGTGATGTCGTCGAATTCGGCACCGTTCTCTACGCAGTCGACCACCGACCCGTTGTCTTGATGAAGGGTTCGCTGCCGATGCATCGAGAGATCGCGTACAAACTTGCTGACGGTCCCGATGTCGCACAACTCGAACGCAACCTAGTGAATTTCGGTTTTGTTCTTGACGAAGCCGTGACAGGAGACCCCACCGACCTCACTGTCGACCATCACGTCACTCCGTTGACGGTGTCAGCAATACGAACATGGCAGCTGTCGATCGGGATGACTGCAACGGGAATTGTTCGACAGGGCGATGTAATTTTCCGACCGGAACCGGTCCAAATATCGGCCTTGAATGTTGCGGTTGGCGGGAGTGTCGACGGCGGCAGTGTTCTTTCGGTCAGCCTTGGCTCACAGAGGTAAAGAACAAACCTCTGGGCTCAGAGCTAACCTCAGACCATGGAGAGACCGACCCTAGAAACCCGTTTGAGCTCCGAAGTTCAGGAGCTCGGACTTGAAGATTTCGTCCTCCAGTTAGAAGTTGATGGGCTGTGTGTGGTGCCGCCTGAGAAGACTGGTGTGCAACCAGAGACAATAAAAGCCATTCGTGATCAGCTTCTCGTCGAAGCTGAACAGATTGTCGGATGTGGATTTCACCTGGAAGAAGGGCCAGATACGCCTCTCACTATGAGCGCTGATGAAAATGTCTTCGCTGTCTTCAGTGGAGATCAGGGAGAACCGACTCAATTTCTTGTCCAGCAACTCTGTGCCCGCGATCGTTTATTCCGCGATCTCGCCATCAACCCCACCGGATTGGCGCTGATTCGACACATGATCGGAAGGAATGCCACACGCTTTAGCAGCCACAACGCTTTCATAAAGTGGCAAGGTGAGTTCGGTTACGGACGCAACCTTGGTCTGCATTGCGACCAAATGGCGGTGCCTCGACCGTGGGGCCGTAATGCCCTCACAGCGAACACCAACTGGTGTCTGACTGATTACACCCGAGAAGATGGAGCTATGGCTTACGTGCCGGGGTCACACCGGCGCATGGAACCTCCGCGTTTTCCTGAAGCAGTTGAACTGGCGGTACCCATAGAAGCCCCTGCTGGGTCACTGATCGTGTTTCATGGAGCGACTTGGCATGGAGCTTTTCCGCGGATGACTCCGGGTATGCGTCTATCGATCGCTAACTATTTCCGCCATTACATGATCCTCCCGCAGGACGATATTAAAAACCTATTTCCGCAAGATCTTGTCGATGACTGTTCTGATCCGGACCTGTTCAAATTGCTAGCGGGATTTGCCGACGAATTTCCCTATACGCAACAAACAGAAAGAATTCCTCGGTTCGTTTCTTGACGGGTGGGTCTATACCGACGCGTCGGCGTTGATCACTATCTTTCCAAAGAACCTGCGTTCCTCAAGTGCCTGATGTGCGGCGATGCCGTCCTCTAATGCGACGCGTGAGTCAATGACTGGTGAGAATTCACCCGTTCTGGTCAGTTCAAGTAACTGGTCAAGATCGCTGCGTTTCCATCCATTCGAGCCTCGTATGTCCATCTCCGCGGTCCAAATGAACCGTAAGTCTGTCGGAGGGTCAAACCCAGCTGTGGCACCGCAGGTCAAGAGTCGACCGCCGAGTTTCACGCATCTAAGAGATGATGCCCATGTGTCGCCGCCGGTGAAATTCACGACGACGTCGTAGCCACCGCCACCAAAAAGGCTGCCGGTGTGTTCGCGGCAATATTTCACAAAGTCAGTGGTGCTGTAATTGATGGTTTCGTCGGCGCCTAAAGATCGGAGTTGTTCACACTTCTCATCAGTTCCTGCAGCCGCAATCACAGAGGCGCCCCGCATCTTTGCCAGTAGCAAGGCGCTGGTTCCGACGCCGCCGCTGGCCCCCAGGATTAATACTGAATCACCGGCATTGACTTCTCCGCGAGTCAACATCATTCGGTGGGCCGTGCCGTACGCGACAGGTAAGCACGAAGCATCGTCGAAGGAGACGTCGTCTGGAAGTGCGATCAGTTGTTCCGCTCGAACAACAACAAATTCGGCGTACGCCCCCCACAAGGTATCTCCGATCATCCACATCTTTCCGTCGTGGTAAGTGACCGGGTCCACCAAGATTCGATCCCCGCGGCTCCAGTCGCGGACGTCGTCTGCAATCTCAGCAACCACGCCCGCGCAGTCACATCCAGGGATCCCCGGGAGTGGAACTTTTATGCCCGGCATGCCTTGACGAGTGAAGACGTCGTGGTAATTCAACGAACAAGAGCGAACAGCGATCCGAACCTGACCGGGTTGTAATGCACGCTCCTCGATATCTCGGTACTTCAAGACGTCGATTGGTCCGTGTTCGTCGAAGACGATCGCTTTCATGTGGCGTGTCCTTGTGTGATTGAGAGTTCTTTAGCTTGTTCAACAAGACCAGCCCGATCAACTTTCGCTGTGGAAGCAAGCGGGATCTCTTCGACAAACCAAATACGACGGGGATGAGCGTATGCGGGCCCATTTTCGAGTGCGTATTGCTTGAGGTCCTCAACACTGACTTCTGCTCCAGGTTCAACTCGAACGAACGCGGCTGGTAACTGACCCTTTAGATCATCAGCCACCGGTACGACTACTGCTTGATGAACTGCCGGATGTTGTTCCAACATTTGTTCCACCGAATCTGGGTAGATGTTTTCGCCTGCGCAAACGAACATGTCGTCAACCCGACCAACGAAGAAATACCAGCCCTCATCATCTCGGCTCATCAGATCACCTGTGTGGTACCAGCCATCGGTAAGTCGTTCGGCGTTCACAGTCGGAAGATCGTGGTAACCGCTCATGACCCCCTTGGAGCGGACCCATAACTCACCATGGTTGGCTTCTGCGCCGCTCTCGGGATCGATGAGCTTGAGCTCGACGCTGGGATGCTGACAGCCGAGAGCGATTTTCGGCCTGGGAAGACCATCAGGGTGAGGACCAAATTCGAGGACTGCTTCAGTAGTTCCGTAACCATTGGTTACAAAAGCATCCGGGAACAATGCCTGAACGTCATCGAAAAGGGCTTCGGTCATTGGTGCGGAGCCGATCAAGACTCGTTGCACCGACGACAGGTCATAGCTGCGCTGAGATTCGTTTAGTGCAGCAGTGACCAGGGCATACATCGTTGGTACGCCCGAGCACATAGTGACTCGCTGCTGATCGATTGCTTCCAGGTAGCCGCGTGCCGAAAATTGGGGCAAGAGAACTACAGTTCCACCGCTCGCAAAGGCGAGCTTCGAAGCCATCGAAGCGTTCTTGTGATACAGCGGCGCGGACACCAGCATCACCTCACCCGGAAGTGTTGCGCCGTACTCAAGGACGGTGAATGTCACATTCTCATGCGACAGCAACACCCCCTTCGGGCGTCCGGTTGACCCCGAGGTATAGATCTGGATCGCGACGTCAGATGGATCAACTTTGGCAACGTTCTCGGCGGGCGCGCCAGTCATGAGTTGTGCCCATTCTTCTGAACCCGTAGTGATCGCCGGCACGTCGGATAGAACGCCAGCGTGCCCTGCATCAGTAATGACGAGCTGCAAATCTGCGTCTTGAGCGATGTATTGGAGCGTTGCCGTAGGAAGCCGTGTATTGAGTGGAACAAAAACCATTCCTGCAGCGGGAGCACCGAACATTACGATGTAGTACTCGCTCAGATTGCTTGCCAGCATCCCGATCCGCGAGCCCGGTGCCAGCCCACGATTCACGAGCGCGGCCGCGAATACCTTCACTTGGTTTTGTATCTGGGTGACCGTCAACCTTTCGGCTGGATCTTTAGAGCGATCAACTAGGGCAATGCCCTCCGCGTCAGGATTTTGATCAAGAAGCTCGGCGACATTCATCGAATTGATTATCCCAAAACTTCAGGTTCGCAGGTCATCAAAATTTCGGCGACCGTCGCAGTATTGGGGAGCCTGACAATTGTGGCGACCGTTTCGGCGAGATCCGCGGCTTGGATCATGATTCCGGGATCGACGCCAAAGCCCGAGGTCATGTCGGTCTCGACGTAGCCAGGGCAGATGGCAGTGACGCGAATTCCATCTCCGAACGAGGCGTGCCGCACGGCATGGTGAAGCGCGAGCATCGCATGTTTACTAATTGCGTAACCCGGAGCGAAGGTCCCCTTAACTCTTTTACCGGAAAGTGATACGACGTTGACGATGCGTCCTTCACCCGACACAGCTAAGAGTGGGAGAGTTGCTTGGATAAGGCGCAGAGGCCCTTTGACGTTCACTGCCCACATTTCGTCGAGCAGTTCTTCAGATAGGTCCTGTAAGTCCGCCATGTGGCCGATCCCAGCGTTATTAACCAGTCCGTCGATGCGGCCATGGGTCGCGACGGTGGATGCAATCCATGCTTGGTCAGTACTCGGATTGAAAGCGTCATAGTGGTGGCAGGAGACGTTGTCGTCGGCCCACTCTTGAACCGATGACTGCAATTGATCGAGATTCCTAGCCCCCAGGCTGACTAGCCAACCATCGGCATGGAACCGGCGAGCTAACGCTGCACCGATTCCGCGGTTAGCGCCACTAACCATCATTACCCGTCCGCGTGGATCAATCACTGCCACTCCTCTTACTGTCGTTCTCGGGGCACCGTTGCCAGTGTCGACGGTTTAGAGCATCGCATGATTCAGGTATGTCGAACCGGCCGATGTATGTGGAAATCAGATGGCGGTGACGCCGCGTAGTTAACGCCGCGTATCTCCAACGAAGATCAGTGTTATGGCTGAAACACCACCTGATATCGCTATGACGAGCCATGCCGCCTTGTACGCACCCAATTCAGCTGAGTTACCGACAAGGGAAATTAGGGAAGCAACGCCAATCGTTGCGCCAAATTGTCGCGCCACTTGTAGGACTGCTCCCGCGACCGCGTAATCACTTGGTCCGACGTCAACTAAAGCAGCCGCGCTCACCAAAGGGAAGGTAGTTGCAACCCCCACAGCGATAAGTAGCGAAACGGGGAGCCAAATAAATAGCCAGGATGGACGGTCGGTAATCAGAATTACGTACAGCAGATGTCCTATCCCCCACGCTAAAGCTCCGGGGATTGCGAACCTTCGGATACCTAGATAGGACCCGTAGCGTCCGGCTACAGGGGCGAGTATCGCCACAAGTAGCGGTGAAGCGGTGGTAGCAAGCCCCGCCATCGCAATGCTGTATTCCCAGCCTCCGGTAAGCCACAAGATATTCACCAGTAGAGATGCCGAGAGGGAGAAACTTTGGATGAGGGTGGCAATGTTTGCCCACAAGAACGTTCGAATCCTAAAAAGCTTTAAGGGTACGGCGGGAGCACCATGATTGCGGCTGCGCAAGATAACGACGACGAAAATAAGAACGCCCAAAATAAAGGCCGTCTGTACTCCAAAAGAAACGCCCCAGGGGCGGATTTGCACGATCGAGAACGCGATCAGAGCCATAGACGCGGCGAGAAGCAAGGCCCCCCAGCCATCAGGAAATGGCAAATGTTTGTTGATCGTCGTGTCGGGGAGGTGCCCTTTGCCGCAGCCATAAGCAGCTAGGCAAGCTGCGGGAAGTATGAGAAAAGCCCAACGCCAGTTCGTTGCATCGATAATCAGCGCCCCAAGGGAGGGACCGGTTGCGATGCCAAGCGCGGTGATCGCCCCCCATTTGGCGACGGTTCTTGTTCTATCTGAACTCGGTGTGGCGGCTAGCAGCAGTCCCAACGAAGATGGCGTAACTAGAGCGCCCCCAATGCCTTGCAGTGTGCGAGCGCCGATCACGACAATGAGATTCGGAGCTGCGCCAATGACAATGGAGGCACAGCCGAAGACAGTCAAACCAGCCCAAAAAAGCTGCCGCCGCCCGAACCGGTCGGCAAGGTTCCCTGCGGGAATCAGCAGGGCCGCGAAAGCAATGGTGTACGAGTTCAACACCCACGTAAGGGTTCCTCTGCTCGCATCAGCGAAACTTGCCTCTAGGCCCGGGAACGCGACGTTCATCGTAGAAATGTTCGCGGTCACCAGGTAAGAACCCAGTGCGGTCGAAAGAAAAACTCTCCAAGGAGCGCTTGATGGACCGTCAGCGGGAAATACTCGAAAAACGTTCGACAAAGTGAGTAAATCCTCTGCAGAAATGGGGTTTCCCCCTGTGGTCGGGCAGGCGGGATTTGAACCCACGACCTCTTCGTCCCGAACGAAGCGCGCTACCAACCTGCGCCACTGCCCGTCAGACCGTTTCCGGAGATACTGACGCTACCGCAATCGAGAGATGATTCCGATTCCGTTCTGGGGACAAGTGGACCTCTAGACAGCCTCCACTGGTTCCTCATCGTCGAGTTGGTCCAGGTCGTCAGCAGCATCTTCGTGATTACTAACGGTTGGTTCGAACCCGTCAATCGCGTTTTCGGCCTTCGAACTCCCGCTAACTTCGTCGCGCATGTTGCCGCCGGATAACAGCTTCACTGACGCCATCTTGAGTCGAAAAGAGCCCAGTGGTTTGACGAGCCACCCTTCTGCTCCTGCGTGCTGAGCCAAGAAGACGTCGGCTGCTCGATCCAAGAGCATGAGTATCGGAACCGGAGCCAAGCGTCCAGCACCGGCCTCAAGGCGGAGATCCATACATGTGGCCATGCCGCCCATGTTGCCGATCTGTAAATCAAGAATGACGAGGTCCGGAGGTTTGGCTGACACCGCGCCTCGAACCTCCACACCCGCGCGGACCACCGCGACCGTGGTGCCGGGGTCGCTGAGGGCAGAACGCACCTCTTGAATTAACCAATCCGCATCGCTCGCTAAAAGGACGTCAGTCACTTCCTTGGAGGCTAGCGGTCGAGACCCCGTCGAACATGACGCAGACAGCTCTTAGGTCTTGGAGAATGGGCACCAGGTTTGTGTCTCGGTAGCCTTGCCGCTGTAACGACGATTGGCTATTGGACGAAGCTTTGATCAACTCAGGCCGAGTGTTTCGCATTGGTGCGGTGCTGCTAGCTGCCTTGTTTGTTTTCGCAACCATTGGCGTGTCGTCCGCTGCTTCTCACACTGATCATCAACACTCCCGGGTCATCAAAATCATAGAAGTTAGCGGGCTCTTAGACCCTGTAGAGATCGATTACATCGAAGCTGAACTTCAAGATGCCCAGCGGAATTGGGCGCTTGCCATCGTGCTCCAAGTCAATAGCCCTGGCGCGGCGGCTGATGAACAGAAGCTCGAAGACCTCTTGGAAAATATTGACGGGGCACTCGTTCCTGTCGGCGTCTGGATTGGCCAGAGTGGCGCCACCGCCAAAGGAGCTGCGGCACATTTGGTCATGGCCGCGGACTATTCAGGGATTGCTCCCGGCAGTCGCATTGGAGAGTTCGGGGATTTGCTCCATTCGCGAAACGCCGGGATAGGAGTCGAAGGAAATCAACTCGAACGGGGTCAAGACGCGGTCGACGCTGGCTTAGTCGACGTGATGGCTCCTACCTTGGGTGACTTTCTTTTAGCCATGGAAGATGCTGGTGTTGTTGAAGAGATTTCAACTCAAGTTGAGCAGGCGGACGGGCTTATTCAGCGAGCAATTGCCGACGACATCAGTGTGACCTTCAGCAAGCTTTCACTTTTAGACCAGTTATTTCACACCGTGGCCAGCCCCCCTGTGGCTTATTTGTTACTGCTGGTAGGAATGGCGATGCTGCTTTTAGATTTTTTCACGGGGGGTATCGGAGTTGCTGGGGGAGTAGGTGCCATTTCGCTGTTAATGGCCTGTTACGGCTTGGGCATCCTCGACATTCGACTATGGGCATTAATCGTGTTGGTGGTTTCGATGATGGCGTTCGGCATCGATCTTCAAACCGGCGTCCCGCGGTTTTGGACGATTGTTGGTTCGATACTTCTAATTTTGGGTTCGCTGCGCCTTTTTGCGTCTCACTCGATGAGTTGGCTGACGCTCGCGAGTGGCATTGGCTTGACGCTCGCGTTCGTTTTGTCCGGAATGCCGGCGCTTATCCGCACCCGTTATGGGACGAGCACCTTGGGGCGAGAATGGATGATTGGTGAAATGGCCGTCGCTGCCACGGATCTCGCCCCCGAAGGAATAGTGCTGTTCCAGAATGCCCAATGGCGCGCCAAGGCGAACCGTTTGACCCCGGTCAAGGCGGGCGATCCCGCCAGAATCGTGGGCCTTGAAGGTTTAGTGCTTGAGGTAGAGCCAGAAGAGGGAGGTGCCATTGACTATCGAGAAATGCGTCAACGGCGGCCATCTGCCCCGGATTCAAAAGAAGGGGATATGTCTGAACCTTCGCCCAAAAACGGCTCATAAGCCCTGCTCACCGCAACTTTCAAAAATTGAATCGTTTTTTGTTTTTTACCTTGCTACGGCCTGTGAACGCGTCTAGATTCCCTGCCGAGAGGCAAACCGGGGGGCGCGAAACATGGCTGCATTGCCTGATGACAGTTGGGAACACAAGGCTGCCTGTCGGGGTCCGCAATCGCAGGTTTTCTTTCCTCCACCGCGCTTTGAACGCAAGGACGAAAAGCTTTCTCGAGAGGGCCGTGCCAAAGCGATCTGTGGACAATGTTCAGTGATCAAAGACTGCCTTTCCTATGCTCTCGACATTCGCGAGCCCCATGGAATTTGGGGAGGCGCCAATGAAGCTGAACGTCGCCAGGTACTGCTGACACGCGATATTCAAGCGGCATCTTAATTTGGGGCCTCTTCTCGAAAGTTAGTTCCGAAAATTCAAAGTTCCGGTAATCGAGGACCAGGGATCCTGAGATCTTCTCTGCGTCGTGTCACTCCTGTGCCATCGAGAATCGCGCAAATCGGCAGAGCGAATTTTCTGGTTGTTCCTAATGCGTCGCGAATTTCGGCGACAGTTACCCCGGAAGGATTTTGTAGTAGGAGTTGGGCGACCACATTTGCCGCTTGTTCGATAGAAGAAGCCGCGAATAACACGCCATCGCTTTGGATCACCAGTCCACGTTGAACCAAACCTCTGATTTCTTCTCGAGATGGCTCCGTCGGTTGCGCTGGTGCGAATGGATGAGCCTCGAGCTCAGCCACGAGAGGGTGGTCCATCAGTACGTCTTTTTGATCTAACCACCGCGCGCGTCCTTCCATCACCTGAATGTCGTCAAGTTCGTTAGCGATGAGTCGTTGTCGTTCGTCTAGCACTGCCACAGCCAAACCGAGCGGGCCAGCTTCTTCTATCAAGCAGCGCACCTCCTGTTGGGCAGATTCGATGACGGCTGGAGCAGCGATCCAATCGCCGAGAACCGGTTTGATGGATTTGCCCGTTAGACGTTCAAGTTCCTCTGCTCGCACCCAACCACGCTCCGCGATTACGCGGTCTACGGAAAGATCGGGTCGTGCCTCTGCTGCCTTGAGTTGAGGGTCTACGTCTAGTACTTGCCCACCACCCACCGTTTCATCTCGCCCTGATTCACGTAGCACAAACTTGTCGCCCGGCAATAAGGGAAGCGCTTCGGGCAGAAAGATTCGGACCGGTCCCAAAGACCCGGGAGCAAGACGATTTGGACCTAACACTCTCAGACGAACAGGCCATTCTCCCGATCCGAGGTATAGCGAGAACGCGCCTCGACGTGACACCTCGTGACCGAGGTCAGGTAGGACTCGTAGCTCGGCATCAAATTTTTGTGTTCGATGCCATTGATCATCGAACGTGAGAGCGATGCCGCGTCTGAGAAGCCGCTGTTCGACATTTGCGAGATTGAGTGCAACTCGATGTCCCGGGTCGATTTTGGTGCGTGCTTCTCCCTGGGTTTGCATACCTCGAATCCGCGCGCTCTTTGATCCAGGCACAAGAGACACTTCGTCGTCGACTCGTAGCCGCCCCCCGGTCAGGGTTCCAGTGACGACGCTTCCCGCACCAGTAGCTGCAAATGAACGATCAATCCACAAGCGAGGTCTTTTCGTGTTTAACGCCGTGGGCGCCAACTCAGTCATGGAGTCCAGCGCGTCGCGCAAAGCGTCTATCCCGGTGCCATCCACGCTGTCCACAGCGACGATCTCTGCGTTCTCTAGGAAACTTCCCTCGGTTTGTTCTTCAACGTCCATACGTGCGAGTTGGGCAAGTTCATCGTCGACGAGTCCGATCTGGGTCAGCGCTACAACTCCGTGACGTATCCCCAAAAGTTCCAGGATTCGCAAATGTTCTTCGGATTGGGGCTTCCAACCCTCGGTCGCGGCAACAACAAAGACGCAGGCATCGACTGCGCCGACGCCGGCGAGCATGTTCTTTATGAATCGAATGTGCCCGGGCACATCAATAAAAGAAATCTTGCGACCTGATGGCAGAGTCGTGAACGCGAACCCTAAGTCGATTGTCAGGCCGCGCTCTTTTTCCTCCGCGAGCCGATCGGTGTCTGTTCCAGTCAGCGCCCGAACAAGGGTTGATTTGCCGTGGTCGACATGACCTGCGGTGGCGACTACGTGCATCGGTCAGATTGACGAAGCTATGGCGTCTGCGACTAAAGAATCGTCACTTGGGTCCACGGTGCGAAGATCGATGATGGTGGCGTTGTCGCGAACTCGAGCGATCACGGGGGTGTCTGCGTCGCGAAGAAGTCGCGATATGTCACCTCCGATTTCAACGCCAGCGGATGGGATTTGTTCTCCAGGAAGGGATCCACCCCCGGTTATCGCCATGGTGTGGACGGTGCGCCCAACCGACAGCGCTTCTGCTCGCGACAACAACTCACTCACTGGTGTCTGTGCCATCCGCCAGAACGGTACGGCATCGCCATCGCGACGTAGATACGCGAGGGCTGTCTGTTGCAGAGCATTCAACACCAGCGCCCCGGGACGAACCGCACGCATCAAGGGGTGATTTACACATGCTTCTACGAGGTCGCTCCGCCCAGCGATGACGCCTGATTGGGGACCGCCGAACAGCTTGTCGCACGAGAAAGTCACCAGATCAGCGCCCGCTTCGAGGGTTTGTTTGACAGCGGGTTCCTCACCCAACCAAGGAGGGCGACCTTCCCGAAGCCAAAAACAAGCCTCGTCTATAAGACCGGACCCAAGGTCTACGACCACTGGTACACCGAGTGTCGCCAACGATTTCACCGGTGTTTCCTCAGTAAAACCGCTAATGCGGTAGTTCGATGGGTGAACTTTCAGTAAGAGAGCAGCCTCATGTACCTGATGGGCAGCCCTGTAATCGTCAAGTCGCGTCCGGTTTGTGGTTCCCACTTCCACTAGTCGAGCACCTGACTCTGCCATTACATCCGGTACTCGAAATCCGCCCCCGATCTCTACGAGTTCGCCGCGCGAAACTGCTACAGCGCGATCGCGAGCGAGTGCGGCGAGAACCAGGGTCACTGCCGCTGAGCAGTTGTTTACGACTACCGCAGCTTCAGCCCCGGTAAGGCGACAAATCAAGTTCGCTACATGGTGATTGCGAGAACCCCGAGCACCTGTGTCTAAATCGAATTCTAAGTTCGTTGCTTTCGCCGGTTGGCTGTAGGCGAACGGAGCGCGACCCAGATTCGTGTGAAGTAATACCCCTGTCGCGTTGATCGCAGGCCCGAGCAGGGTCCTTCGAAGTTTCACTGCCTCTTCTCGGGCTGACCCGGGTTTCCCATTACTAATCGCTGTTCGAGCGGCGTCCACGAGCAGGGGAGGTGGTAGGTCGATATCGCTGATTGATCGCGCTAAGGAGTCGACAGAAGGCGGACGCACGCTAACGAGGATAGGTCCGCGTGGGTTAAGTTCGCCCTACCGACCGTGGCTAGGATCAAAGAGGTGGGCCTACTTTTCCTTCTTTTTGTGGTTGTCCCCGTCCTCGAACTAATAGTTATTGTCCAAGTCGGGCAATCTCTTGGAGCGTGGAATACGGTGGCTGTGCTTCTTATCGACAGTCTCGCAGGTGCCTGGCTGGTCAAACATCAAGGGCTAGGTTTGATCCGGAAATCCCGAGAGCGTCTCCGAAATGGTGAGATGCCCGGCGAAGAGATTTCCGCGGGCATTGCTGTGCTCTTTGCGGGTGCGCTGATGCTCACGCCCGGTTTTGTTACCGACGCCGTTGGTTTGTTGTTACTGATCCCCCCAGTTCGACATGTGCTGGTTGGTTCAATACGACGTCGTTTCCGTTCTCGCTTGTCACCCAACTTCGCGTCACCAGACCTGCCTTCTTGGAACCCAACAAATCCCGAAGACGGAAAACATCGCCCTGGAGAAGACCAACTTTGAATTCACCCATTGGAGTTCGGCCGGCCGCCACCGTCATGTTGGTTCGTGATGGAGACGATGGGCTGGAAACCTTCATGCTCAGGCGCAATCCAAAGAGCGAGTTTGTGCCAGGACAGTTTGTTTTCCCCGGAGGAACACTCGACGTTAACGATCAAGTAAGTGAAGAACTCGAATTGATCTCCGTTGGTCTTGACGACACCAAAGCATCAAAACGACTTGGCGTTGAAACCGGAGGTTTGGCGTATTGGGTTGCAGCAGTGCGCGAATGTTTTGAAGAGGCCGGCACCCTGCTGGCCGGAATCGATGGAGAAGAGTTGGCGCTAACTGACCCAAAAGTCCACGATCGATTTCAAACACATCGCGAAGCGATTTACTCCGGTGAACTCACCATCGTTGAAATGTGCCGCATTGAGGGACTGCTACTGAACCTTGATGGGCTGCGGTATGTCAGTCATTGGATTACGCCTATTGGACCCCCTAAGAGGTTCGACACAAGATTTTTCGTTGCACGCTCACCTGAAGGTCAACGTCCCGCGCATGATGGTGGAGAAACTGTCGAAAGCTGCTGGATCACCCCTGGAGAGGCAATGGAACTTCACGAAGTAGGCAAGTTTGAAATGATTATGCCTACAGTTGCCAATCTGGAACCCCTCGTGGGAATGGGTTCGGTTGATGAGGTAATGAATTGGGCGGATGAACTTTCAGACGTCCCGGAGATCTTGCCTGCCATCGTCGTAGCATCAGATGGGTCACCGTCGGTATTGATGCCTGGGGAAGCGGGCTACGAGAACGCGTTATCTCAACCGCCACCTCACGGGTCAACCCAATAACAGTGAATCTTATTTACTCCTGAAAGTGACCGGCACCTCCGCCATAGATGACGCGGAGCATTCGTCCATGTTTATCGGGGGGGAAATTTCGTTGACGATCAGCGAGGCAATGTCCTGGAATGCTTGACTGGCCGGTCCACCATCTAGAGCGATGGGCCGACCGTTGTCACCTCCGCTGGATACGGCAGGTTCGAGAGGAATTGAACCCAACAATGGGACGCCGATGTTGTCTGCTAATCGTTGGCCGCCCCCTTCGCCGAAAAGAGCCCACGAAATGCCATCCGGAGTCACGAATGCAGACATGTTTTCGATGACCCCAACTACTGGCATATGGCTGCGTCTAGCCATATCTGCCACGCGGACGGCGACCTTCTGGGCGTTGAGAGCTGGGGTTGTTATCACCAGCATCTCCGCTTGAGGCAATAAACGCGCCAAGGCCATTTGCACGTCCCCGGTACCGGGGGGCATATCGATGAGTAAGTAATCCAGTTCGCCCCACGCGACGTCATGGAGAAATTGCTCTAGGGCCTTAGCGAGCATTAAGCCTCTCCACATAAGTGCCGTTTCCTCGGTATCGACCATCAACCCGGTGGAGACCAACTTGATTAGTCCGGAGCCTTCAGGGAGTTCCACAGGAATAATTTTTCCGCGTTCCTCGCCCGAATTTGCGGGCCGAGCACTGAGCCGAGAGTCGACTCCAAGCATCCTGGGAACGCTAAACCCCCAGATATCGGCGTCGAGTATCCCAACGGTGAAACTTTTCGACGCGAGAGCGGAAGCAAGGTTGACCGTCACTGTCGACTTCCCGACGCCACCCTTCCCTGACGCCACCGAGATCACCCGCGCGCTTGCCGGTATCTGCGTTGGAGTCGCAGACGCTCGAGCATGAGAACGAGCTCGATCCATAACTCGAGTCCGCTCTGCTGGGGTCAATTCGTCCCAATGCAGTTGAACGTTGTCTATGCCAGGCAAAGAACCCACGCGGGATTCGCAGTCACGTTTTATGGTTGCCCGCAAGGGACACCCAGCCGTGGTTAACGCGATTGTGACGTGCGCTGTTTGATCTTGTTGATATGCGGATCTCACCATACCTAAATCCACGATGTTGTCGTGGAGTTCGGGGTCCATCACCTCGCGTAAAACAGCGAGGATTCGGTCGTCGTCAAGTGATCCTTCGCTCACCTGTATAAGGCTAGTAATAGGTGGCTACAATGACACGTGTCAGGCTCGGAGGTTGCCTCATGATTACTGTTACTGACTTTGCTGCGGAAAAAGTGAAGGAATTGATCGAAGCCGAAGCCGAAGGCGAAGCCGATCTAGCTCTCCGAGTCGCAGTGCGCCCCGGAGGCTGCTCAGGTTTTAGCTACGAAATGTTTTTTGACAGCGAAACTGAAGCTGACGACATGTCCCAATTCTTCGGTGAGGTGCGAGTGGTTTCCGATCCAATGAGCGCGCAGCTTCTCGACGGAGCCACCTTGGACTTCAAAGATGGCTTGATGGGTTCCGGTTTCGCCATTGATAACCCGAACGCACAGCGAACATGCGGGTGCGGTAACTCGTTCAGTTGAGCTTTAGTCAGCTTTTTAGCTAGTCACACCAGCGATAAAACGTCGCGTAGTTCGGCGTTATCCCAGATGTGATCTAGGCGTCTGAGAACCACACCGACCTCATCAATGAGAAACATGAACGGTTCATAACTCACTCCCGCAGCTTCCACGATCGGGGATAGCGGACCCAAATCGTCTGAAGATGGGTGCGCGTACACCTCAGCGTGAACTACATCGAGACCCTGGGTACCGCTACCAACACGATCGATAAGGTTTTCAAGCACCGGCCCGCACATCCACTTCGTCCCACAGAATGCGGGAGTGCTCACAATCAGCAATGTCGCGTGTTGGGAAGCTAAGGAATCATCAAGCGAGGTCGAGTGAAACGGGCAAACAGGCGAACGGGTGCAAATTGGATCCACCCCGCCTGAGTTTGAGGTAGTGGGAGTTTGTACCGCAGGAAAACGCTCCCCGGGCCAGATAATGGTGCTGTTAGATCTTTGCCCGGGAATGGCATATCCGACGTAGCGGCCCTGTTTGCCAAGATCGAACTGAAATTCGTGCACACCTGGTGTCCGGAAAGGAACGATGACGGGGTAATAGGGCATCACTACGCCGTCGGCGTGGCGGGCGACCGTCGTCTGGTAGATCGAGTGGCCATCAGGATCGGCCACAGCGACTTCGATAAATTCCGGTAAGAGGCCTCCAAGGTTGCCATCCTCGTCGGAGAACGACCAGATAGTTCTTTGGGGCCCTTGATTACTGATGATGGTCTGATCAGAGAACCATTTTGACGCCGCGCGAACACCGTCGTTTTGTTTTCCTTGAACTCGGCATGCGGCTAGAACGGCAGCGGCCGCGAAACTACCGCCCGTGAGGGCGAAAAAACTTCTGCGGGAGATAGCACCGGGGTGCCACATATGGTGATCCACTCCTTGGAACGTAGTCTGAACTGTGGTCTCATCTGGAGCGTTGAGGCCTATCACCGCCGGAGGTACTCGCATCGAACGAATCATTAGGTTCCGACTCGATGGCCACGATGTTGACGTTGACGATGACGGCGGCAGCTTGTTGGGGGCTCTTCGCGATCGTCTGGGAGTTCGGTCGGTAAAGGACGGATGCAGTCCGCAGGGCCAGTGCGGCTGTTGCACAGTCCTAATTGACGACTCTCCTCGCGTGGCTTGTGTGACTCCCCTGCGGCGAGTTGCCGGCCGGATCGTCACCACCGTGGATGGATTAACCGAGCGAGAACAGCGACGCTGGTCGCGCGCGTTCGTCGCGCACGGAGCCGCCCAATGTGGGTTCTGCACTCCAGGCATTGTGTGCAGGTTCGTCGGATATGAACGTAAAGGAGCAGACCTAGGTCTCAGAGAAACCGTGGATCGGGCACTTTCCGCGCACTTATGCCGGTGCACTGGCTGGCAGACCATCCGAGAAGCCGCGGCAGAGGTCGCAGTTGACCTTTCTGTTCGCGACCTCGACGCCGCCAGCCAACAGGCGACGATCGAGACGGGCACAACTCAAACCATTGGCCCCCAAGTCATTCTTGGACGCGGTGGGTTCGCAGATGACGACACCCCAACGGACTCGTTGGTAGCGGTTCGAAGCGACGGTGGTTGGATCACCGGGGCGAGCCTTCATGACTCTCGACAGAACGCCGGAAAGATCCAAGGACGACGCACCAGCCTCGAACCAAGCCCTCCTCTGGAGTTACCTGACGGCAATTGGGCTGTGGCACTACGAACGAGATGGGTTGAGCCGGCCTATCTCGAAACCGACGCCTCATGGTGCTCACCAGACGGGGAGTCGGCTGACCCGATCGCGAACGGAGGTGCTTTCGGGGGCAAGACCGGCAGCGACGTCGCTGACATCGCCCGAACCCTTGCTCGTGAACACGGGGCACCCGTCAGAGTTTTATGGTCGCGCGAAGACACTGTTCGATACGGGATCAAGCGTCCCCCAATTGCAGCGGGTTTACGTCGCGACGGCACCGGCATAGTGCGAGTAGCAAGTACCGCGGGAATAGCTGACGCAATTCGCAGAGTGCTGCCTGACTGTGAGATTGAAGAGGTAGCCGTTCCTGGGCCCCCTACCTCATTGTCTCTGCGCGCAGCTGGGTGGGCCGAAGCAGAAATGCTACGAGCATCACTTGAGGGCAAAGCAGGATGGGTGGAATCTCCATCCGGAGGGCGAGCAAAAGCCGAAATAATCGATGGCACCATTCGCGTCGAAGTGGACAGTGGAGAACCCCTTGATTGGGTAATACTCCGGAGTTACTGCATAGGGGCAGCACATATGGGATACAGCTGGGTCACTTCGGAGGGTCTCAGTGTTGATAGTCAAGGAGAAGTACATGATCTGACCATTCGTTCATTTGGGGTGCTCCGATCTTCGGACAGCCCAGACATCGAAGTCGTTTCAGTGGGTCAAGGCGAGATTCGCCCTGCCGGCGACGCTGTATTCGCCGCCGTTGCTGCAGCGACATGGTTGCATCGAGGCTGTCCCATTGATCTACCCACCGGATAACGATCCTCAGAAGGACTAACTTTCCCTCTAGGGAGGTAATCAGTGTCTAAACCCGTTGCCCATTATTCCGCGTCTTATCGCGCAGGTGATCTGTTATTCGTGTCGGGCCAGGTCGGTATTGCCGATGGATCATTGGTTGAGGGAGTTGAGAACCAAGCAGCTCAAGCTCTCAGCAACGTGCAAGCCGTGCTGGCACAAAACGAGTTAACGCTCGAACACGTGGTGAAGTGCACAGTGTTCATGACCGATATCGACGATTTCGCAGTAGTCAATGCAACATATGCCGCGGTCTTTGGCGAGCATCGGCCGTCGCGCTCTGCTATCGCAGTGAAAGCCCTGCCGTTGGGTGCGCTGGTCGAAATCGAGGCAATAGCTCACCTAGCAACGTCTTGACCCAGCAGTAGTTACCTAAAAGTGAGGCTGCTCACCGTCCCAGCAGTCCTTTTGTTGCCCAACGTCGCGACTATTAACTCGCAATGGCTACCATCAACAACATGGTTGGAGGCATTGTCATGGCGGTTGTGTTGCTGCTTAGTCCGTTCATGATCACTATTAGTCTTGCCGCTGTAGCTGCTCTCCTCGGCAATGCTCTCAAAGGCGACGCAGAGGCGCGACATGAAGGCAGCAGCCTTGTGGAGACCAACTACTAGTTCAACGGTTTTGTCTGTGGCGACCTAGCGGCGACGAGTTTGACCGAACCTGTAACCGACGCTTCGAACGGTATGGATCAGACCAGCGTACTCTTCGCCAAATTTTGCGCGTAGGCGGCGAATGTGAACATCGACTGTGCGCGCACCGCCGTAATACTCATAACCCCAGACCCGGTTCAGCAGAATTTCTCGGCTGAAAACCCTGCCCGGGGTGGCCGCTAAAAAGCGGAGCAACTCGTACTCCATGAAGGTCAGGTCAAGAGGTCGGTCACCCAAAGCGGCTTCATAGGTTTCTAGATCTAGAATTAACGGCCCATGTTCGATGCGCTCTCCCGTGTGACCTTCGCTGGAAGAGGCGAGCATGTGTCTGACCCGAGCTTCAAGCTCGCGCGGGTGAAACGGGTCGAGACAGAAGTCATCGAAAAGTTCATCCCGCATATCGAGCTCTTGTAGCTCGCTTCCCCGGATCAGTAGCAGCAGAGGAGATACCGGAATATCGCGTTTGCGAAGCGCTCGTAGCATCGCCCACCCCGCGTCACCCGTATCTCCCATTTGGAGGATTGCTCCACCCCACCCTTCGTCGGGTTCAAGATTCTCGACGTCACTTGGTTCAGCTAATCCCTTCCAAACGAAACCGCTTAGATCAAGAAGTTGAGCCAACTCCGGAGCAGGATCTGGCGGGTATAACGCTAAGACCGTCATCACAAACTTGAGTAATAACGGTCGAGTTCGAAAGGTGTTACTTGCGCTTTGTAGTCGTTCCATTCGCGCCGTTTGTTTCGAAGGAACCAACTAAAGAGGTGGTCACCAAGTGTGTCCGCAACTAGATCACTCTTTTCCATCTCATCCAAAGCTTCGGCCAACGATTGGGGGAGTTGCGCTTGGTCGATCAAACCGCCATGTTCAGTGAAACCGGTCATCGAGGGCGGAGCCTCGAGAGGTAATTCGTATCCCTGCTCTATGCCTTTCATCCCCGCAGCCAGAATTACCGCAAATGCCAGATAAGGATTACAGGCCGGGTCGGGTGATCGGTATTCAATGCGGGTGGTGTCATCGACACCGCCCGTTCGAGCCGTTGGAACACGAATCAATGCGGCTCGGTTCGAGCGAGCCCACGAAACGTTCACGGGTGCTTCGTAGCCGGTCACGAGTCGCTTGTAACTGTTCACGAGCTGGTTGGTGACAGCGGTGATCTCTCTAGCGTGGTGAAGAAGTCCTGCGATAAAACCTCTCGCGACATCCGATAACCCGTCGGGGCTCTCGGGGTCGTAGAACGCATTTACTCCATTTCGAAACAACGACAGATGGGTGTGCATGCCCGAGCCTTGCACCCCGGTTAAAGGTTTTGGCATGAACGTGGCGTGGACCCCATGTTCAAGAGCGATCTCTCTCACTATTAGCCTGAAAGTCATCACGTTGTCGGCCATGGTCAACGCATCGGTGTAACGCAGGTCGATTTCATGTTGGCTCGGGGCGTCCTCGTGAAATGAGTACTCCACAGGAATTCCCATCGCCTCTAAGGTGGTGAGCGTTTGACGTCGAATATTGCTTGCCACGTCTGCAGTTGTCAGATCGAAGTAGCTGCCCTGATCAAGCGGCACGGGATCACCGCTTCTTTCGGGTTCAAATAGGAAGTACTCCATCTCTGGTGCTGTGAAAAATGTGAAGCCCTCGGCATGTGCGCGTTGCATCGAGCGACGTAAAACCTGTCGTGAGTCTCCCGGAAATGGGCTGCCGTCGGTTCGCTCAATGTCACAGAACATGCGGGCTGCGTTTTCGTCGTTGCCGCTCCATCGCATCAGTTCAAAAGTTGCTGGGTCGGGTCGGGCAACCATGTCTTCTTCGCGCACGCGGCTAAAACCGTCGATTGAGGAGCCGTCAAAAATCATGCCGTTTTCGAACGCTGTCTCCAATTCGGCTGGTGAGATAGCGAACGATTTCAACTGACCTTGGACGTCAGTGAACCAGAGGCGAACTAGACGGATGCCTCGTTCCTCAACCCGACGTAGTACATAGTCCTGGGGTCGCTCCATCTTGGCTTCATCTCTCCTTGTCCGACGCGTAGCGTCACAAGCATCTAAGTCCATTCTTGGTCCTAAGTCCACGCGATTAAAAGCCCAGAGCGTTCCGTTTACATGACGTTCACAATTGGACTAGGAGGCTAGAACTAGCTGTCTGTGGCCGGGTATTTGGCTCGTTACCCCGAAAAGGGTGTGACATGGTGCTGGTAATTGTTAGCTTGCCTTTCGTTCCCGCCCTTCTATCAGGAGCAATCACAGTGGCATATAGGGCCGAGTACATATGGATTGACGGCACAGAGCCGACCGCAGAAGTCAGATCCAAGACGAAAGTTCTTGGTGATGGTGATGAACCCGGTATTTGGGGTTTTGACGGATCAAGCACAAACCAGGCAACGGGTGACAACTCAGACGTTGTTCTTCAGCCGGTGTTCCAGTGCCCCGATCCGATACGAGGGGGTAACGACCTCCTCGTTCTCTGCGAAACCCTCTTGACCTCGGATCTGTCACCGCATCCGAGCAACACTCGCGCTGCGGCGCGAGCTGCACTGGAGCAGTACGGCGACCAAGAGCCTTGGTTCGGCCTCGAGCAGGAATACACAACGCTTGACCCAGCCACCGGATGGCCGGCCGGTTTCCCAACTGGTGGTTTCCCACCTCCACAAGGTCCTTATTACTGTGGTGTTGGGGCCGTCAAAATTCGTGGACGCGACCTTGTCGAACAGCACACGACGTGGTGCATTGAGGCGGGGCTAGCTATCTCAGGTACCAATGCGGAGGTGATGCCAGGACAGTGGGAGTTCCAAATTGGACCCGTCGACACCGTTGCCGTGGGCGACCACATGTGGATGGCCCGCTACCTGCTTTATCGCGCCGGAGAGCTTCACGGGTTAGAAATCAGTATCGAAGCGAAACCCATGAAAGGCGACTGGAACGGAGCGGGAATGCACACCAACTTTTCGACCAACACCATGCGAGAAAGTTATGAAGCGATAGAGACCGCAGCGCAATCGATGGGTGAACCCGGCAAAATTGAAGAACACCTCGCCGGTTATGGGGTTGGCATCGAAGAACGTTTAACAGGTGAACATGAAACTGAGCGGTTCGATGAGTTCAGTTATGCCGTTTCAGACAGAGGAGCGTCGATCCGCATACCTTGGCAGGTCGCTCAGGACGGCCAGGGGTATATCGAAGACCGCCGTCCCAACGCCAATGCAGACCCCTATATCGTGGCGACATTGATAACTAACACCTGTTGTGCAGCTTTAGCCTGACGAACGTCGTCTTCAGAGATTTGGGTGGGGCCGAGGGCCGCACCCAAATAGTTTTCGCAGTAACGACCGCGCGGCTTCTAGCCTCATGACATGGCTTCGATCAGAGTTGCTTTAGCGCAACTCAACCTGCGAGTGGGTGACTTTGATTCCAACGTCGCGGCAATCACACACGCATACGATCGATCAGTCGCCTTAGACGCCGACCTCGTGGTTTTCAGCGAACTGGCGGTTTGTGCTTACCCTCCGGAAGATTTGTTGCTGAAGCAACGATTTCTTGACGACGCCCAAGAGGCGCTTGAAGCAATCGCGCGTCATACCTCAGAGGCAGCGGTAATCGTTGGCTTCCCAGAACAGGAAAACGGGCAGCTGTATAACGCCGCAGCGGTATGCCACCGAGGTCAAATACGTGGCATCTATCGGAAGCGACTCCTGCCGAACTATTCCGTTTTTGACGAGAAGCGTTACTTTGCACCAGGTGCAACTGACGGACCTCTTTTTGAGATTGCGGGGGTACTAGTCGGAATTTGTGTATGCGAAGATCTGTGGTTCGACGAAGGTCCTTTTGGTGCTCAAATTCAATCAGGGGCTGTTTTGGGAGTATCAATCAACGGATCTCCCTACCAGCGCGGCAAAACTTCCGAGCGTGTCGGAGCGGTCATCGAGGGAGCCAGCGAACACAAAGTTCCGATCGTGTACGTCAACCAAGTAGGGGGTCAAGACGAACTCATCTTTGACGGGTCTTCTTTCGTTGTTGATGCGAATGGCGAGGTCATCGCCCGTCTCCCTCAGTTTGAAGAAGCCGTCGAAGTTGTCGACGTTGAGGTTTATTCGAGAATAAAGGGTGCTCTCCCCGTAATATCGCTCTCTTCTGAGCGTCGACATCGTGAACCTTTGCTTACCTCGCCGGGTACTGAACCAAATGATGAGGTCGGCGAAGTTTGGAACGCGTTGGTATTGGCTACACGTGATTATGTCCACAAGAACGAGTTCAGCGACGCCGTCATCGGACTGTCAGGCGGTGTGGATTCGAGTCTCGTAGCAGCGATCGCTGTTGACGCTCTGGGACCCCAAAGAGTTCATGGCGTGTCCATGCCCTCCCGATATTCAAGTGCGGGCTCTCAAGATGACGCAGCCGAACTGGCGCTCAATTTTGGTATGGACTTCCATACAATCCCGATCGAACCGGCCCACGCATCAGTGATTGAAATGCTCGACCCACTCTTTCGCGACTACCCCGCCGACTTGACAGAGGAAAATCTTCAAAGTCGGATTCGGGGTGTTCTACTTATGGCGCTGTCAAACAAGAGGGGATGGCTCGTCCTCACAACGGGAAACAAGAGCGAAACGTCGGTTGGCTACTCCACTCTTTACGGTGACACAGCGGGAGGTTTCGCAGTCTTGAAAGATTGCCCGAAACTTCTCGTGTACGAACTGTGCCGGTGGCGCAACAATCAAACGGGTGCTCCTTGGATTCCCGAAGCGTCGATCCTGAAGCCGCCCTCAGCGGAGCTTCGACCTGGACAAACCGACGAGCAGTCTCTTCCGCCATATGAATTGCTAGACCCTCTGTTGGAGGCCTATATCGAGCAGGACCGCACCGCAGCCGAACTTGTCTCTGAGGGTTATGACGCTGCGTTGGTCGAGCGAATTACACGTCTTGTGGATCTAGCGGAATATAAACGGCGCCAATCTCCACCGGGTCCACGTATTTCAGCCAAAGCGTTTGGTAAGGATCGCCGTTTACCGATCACTAATCGTTATCGATGACGGTTGACAGACAAGAAAACCCCTCCCTCAACTTCTCTGTGAACTGAACGACCGGTAAGATTTCGGTACTCCAGCATTTGGGGTGGACGTTAAATTTCAGCAGCATGCTGCTTAGATTGCCGAAAGAGTGTCAATGACAGATACAAAGCGGCCGCGTGAGCCGTTTGCCCCATGGGATCGACGGAGTTTGCCGGGGTTATTCGATGTCGACGAGACCGCCAAGCGAATCGGTCATTACAAATGGATCGAAATTAAGCTCTTCGAGGCTCTTGGCGGCTGGGTAGCTACGGTTCCTGAGCTTGACATCAAGATGCGTCTAGGAACCCACTGCTATCACCACGCATGGCACGCCGATTTATTCGACAAACGCCTGCCCGAGTTGCGAGAAATGCAAACGGAACGTCTCACAGTTCCCCCTAACGAGCAGATGGTCGAGTTTGTCGAAGCCATGACCGAGCCAGAAGCTGCTCATATGAGTATCGAGAAACTTGTGGGCGTGTACCGGGTTCTCATCCCGCACAAAATCGCTGCCTACACCTATCACCGCAATGGCACGTCAGAAATAACCGATATGCCGACGATTCGAATCCTGGACTTTCTTCTCCAGGATGAGTTCAATGATTGGCGTGAAGGGCAAATGCTTATTCAGTCCATGATTGAAACACCAGAAGAACTTGAGCGGGCCATGATTCATCAAACAAGGCTTGAACAAATTATGCTGGCCGCTGGCGGTATTGCCGGTCCCGGCTCAATCGGAGATCCATACGTCGAAGTAGTGGAGGAGAACTGATGCGTAAAATCTTTCCTGCGGAGGAGCTCGCACGCGACTCTCGGTTTATCCGCCAAACAAATGAGCAGCGAATGGGCGACCCGCGTGGCGCACGCATTGCTGGTGGCAACGCAAGCGAAAACCTCGCGAAGCTCACTCCGGAGTTGCCCAACGGCCCAGATCGGGCTCGGGCTCTCATGCACGGAATATTTGTTGGCGAAATCCAGGCGCTAGAAGGTGCCGGTCGTACCTGCTGGGACTTCGAACTAAGTGATGAGGTACCACTTGCCCTGAAGCTAGACATGGCTCGTCAGTGTTGGGATGAGGCCCGGCATTGTGAAATTTCGGTTTCTCTCTCCGAGTACATGGGAACCGAACTGGGTGAATATGCAGAAAATGCTCTCCTGTACGAGGCGGCCTGCAACCCTGACCCGGTGCTGCGACTGACAGGTGTTAATCGCGCTCTTGAGGGTCTGGCGATAGACGTGTTTAACACGATGAAAGAGTTCGGAAATATGGCTGGTGACCCAGTTTTGGAGTTCTGCGAAGACTGGATGCTCGCGGACGAAGTGACCCATGTGAAAATGGGCTCCGACTGGCTCCGCCGTCTGACAGCAAACGATAAAGAACGACTCGATAAGGCACTTGAATTTCAAAAAGTTGTTGATCGGTTGTTCTCCTTCAACGGATTTCGGGGCGAAGATGACGACAGCCCCATCCAGTTGACTCGACGTTTTCGCGAGCTTGCTGGCTTCAGCGACGAGGAAATCGACGAAATCGCTGACATGTCGCGCGAGGCTCGATCTGAGACGATCGCCTAATGATCCAGGTCTCGGTGAAACCCGAGTCCTTTGAGATTGTCTTCTACGACGCAGCAGTGATTGGCGAAGTTGTAGCTGAAGTCGCTGGGCGACTCGGGGTCGATGAAGCGATTGCCCTCGATATTGAAGAAGCATCTCCCCTAGGGCGCAGCAAGATATTGAGTTACGACCCCATTGCTCTTTGGGTCGACGGTGGAGCGTTGGAAAACACTCAGCGCCCGCGTAATTTTGGTAGAGCTCGAGCTCGCGACACGATTGGCCGTTTACTTCTCCGAGTACTCGATCGCAGGTCTGGCCGGTTTGACGACGCTCCAACAGATGACGAACTCGACATGAGCCAGTTTGCGGCGTGGGATGTTCACAGTGTTGGGCGCTTAGAACGGATCGGGGTGGGAGTCCAGCGAAAGCGCCGTCTGTACCAGTTCCGAAATAGACATGGCTTCACCGACGCAGCTGACGCCGCGTTTGAAGAACTGTGGGGTTCAAGCGAACTCAGTTGGGCAGAAATCGATCGGATATCGGGTGGCTGCCGCACCTAGGGCTGCGGCTCCTATTCAGTCTTTCAGCGAAGCGACCTGGCGGGCTACCCACGGGTAGGTCTCCATTAACCCCGCGGCCAGATCGAAACGTGGGCGATAACCGAGGGATTCGATGCGGTCATTAGAGAAGTTTCGGTTTTGAACCCCCACGGGCCCAGGCACCCAAACCGGAGTGATGTCTTTCTCGGCAACCTCGGCAACCAGGTCGACCAACTGTTGCACCGAAACGTATTGCCGAGTACCGATGTTCGTTGGTTCGCTTATGTCGCTATCCGCGAGACGGCGAACCCCATCTATTAGGTCATCGATGTAGACGAAGCTCCGTACTGCAGATCCATCTCCCCAGACTTCGATAGTTCCATCAACGGATTCAGCGATTTTGCGACTCAGGGCCGCCGGGGCCTTTTCTCGTCCACCGTTCCATGTGCCTTCAGGGCCGTAACAATTTTGGAAACGAGCAATCCGTGCCTGGAAACCATGTCCACGCGCGTAGGACGCCACGGCGCGTTCCGCATAGAGCTTCTCCCAGCCGTATTCGTTGTCTGGCGATGCCGGATACGCGTCTTCTTCTGTCAGTTCGGCTTCGCCTAACTCCATGTCGCGATAGACACATACCGAGCTTGCCAAGAAATAGCGTTCGATCCCGGCGTTCGCTGCAGCATCAACGACATTGAGGTTGATCAGCATGCTGTTATGCATGATCTGAGTCTCAGCTTGATGAATGAACCCCATCCCCCCCATGTCAGCAGCGAGTTGGTAGACGTCGTCGATGGCACCATTCAGGGCCGCAGATGCCGCTTCGGGTTCGCGTAAGTCGGCAATGATGAATTCGTGTGCCGCTGAGGCATTCCATTCAGGGTGTTTGATATCGACGCCCCGTACCCAGTAACCATCGTTCACCAAACGCTGGACCAAATGACTTCCGATAAAGCCTCCGGCACCACACACCACAGCTCGCTTCGTCACTCGGTCCTTTCAGTTCAAGTCGTGGGCGCTAAGGCCCTTCAAGAGATCAACATCTGGACGATGGGCCAGGATCCCTGAACACGATTCGGCCATTTCGACCATAACAGCGGAGTCGAAATGCGCTCGGGCAGCTTCGTCAGAATCCCACTTCTCGATTATCACGAAGTGATTGGGGTCAGTAAATGAGACACAAAGATCCGCATTGCGACACTCGGGCTGATTACGGGTCATCACCACGTACTTGGAAAGGATAGGAAGTAAGAGTTCGGGATCGCTTGCATCAAAAGTCAGTTGAACAAGAGCGATTTCGAGGTCGTCGTCAGGGATTGCTGTGGGTTCTGTCATCTTCTGCTCGTAGTGCGTGTCGGAAATCGCGATTCCAGCCGGTAGTTTCCAGGCAAGCGATTAAGCTTATTGCTTTGAGTCTGTGAAATAAGTCGTGTCGGCAACGTGACGATCGTACCGGCGGACGGTGCCCCCAAGGGGTCGTCATCATCGGTCAGGGGAAAGAGGTCAGCAAGTGGCCAAGAATCGGGTCGAGCGAGACGAAGAAGATCTAGTCCGTCTGTATCTCACCGACATCGGTCAATATCCGCTCCTGACGAAAGACGACGAGGTCCGGCTGGCCCAAGAGATTGAAGCTGGCACCGAAGCCAGAGCAATACTCGAAGCTGATCAACTGACAGATGGCTCGCCGATAACGGTTGCGAAGAAGCGTGAACTTCGTCGAGCCGACCGTAAGGGCGTAAAAGCTGAGCGCACATTCGTTCAGTCCAACCTTCGCCTCGTGGTCTCGATTGCAAAGAAGTATCAGGCCTCGGGGTTGCCCCTGCTGGATTTGATTCAAGAGGGAAACCTCGGACTTATGCATGCTGTCGAGAAGTTTGATTGGCGCAAAGGCTTCAAGTTTTCTACCTACGCAACATGGTGGATACGCCAGGCCATCACTCGAGGAATTGCCAACACCGGTCGTACCATCAGGCTTCCGGTCCATGCAGGTGACACTCTTGCTCGGCTTCAAAAGGCTCGGTCGCGTTTGGAGCTCAAATACGGGCGCCCGGCGACGCTGGCAGAGCTGGCGGTAGAAGTCGATATGCCTGAGGACAAAGTGTCTGAAGCGCTTCGTTTCGCCGCGGAACCGCTATCTCTCTCAGAACCGTTGCGTGAAGATGGTGACGCCGAGTTAGGCGACGTGGTCGAAGATAGAAACGCTGAAGATCCCGAAGAAGCTGCCGCAGTCTCTCGGCTCCCCGATGAGATCGCCAAACTTCTTGGACCTCTCGACGAACGGGAAAGAGAAATCCTAAAGCTTAGGTTCGGGCTCGATCGTGGTGAGCCTCGGACCCTCGAAGAAGTGGGCGAGCATTTTAATCTCACTCGCGAGAGGATTCGACAGATCGAGGCGCGGGCGATGTCCAAGCTTCGGCACCCAAGTAGTGATACTGGGGCGCGAGACCTCCTTGGAGTTTGAGGGCCCTTCCGTGGCTAGGTACCGGTTTTAGTTTTCAGCCAGTTTTCGAGCGGCAATTGCCACCAAGGCGCCGACGACGATTGCCAGTAGGAGCTTTTTCACGTTGGTTCCTTTCGGTCATTTGGTTCGTAGTGTTGGGCTAGTGAAACGGACAGACTTGGCGGAGGTGGACGGGAATCGAACCCGCCGGACGGGGATCACCCATCCCACCCGCTTTGAAGGCGGGGGAGCCCACCAGGCGCTCGGACACCTCCGAGATCAGTCTGCCCTGCGCGAGGGCATGTTGAAAAGAACAAATCAGTAATAGAGCCCAAAGATTGTGAATGAGCCAAAGTAATTTGGTGTCACTTTGGTAACTCCGATGGGTTTGTTCCAAATTTTTTT
>CETJ01048650.1_pt1 | contig 34358 bp, 35 predicted proteins | sample 531341 | NCBI WGS metagenome assembly CETJ01 (sample SAMEA2622677, study PRJEB7988) | marine metagenome | isolation source: saline water (ENVO:00002010), including | reverse complement strand
ACATCGCGTGGGATTCCTTGGTATTTACGAAACGACGAGCGGGACATCTCCTGTGGCCGAACGGCGATGTGCCCGAACCGATCAACTGGGTCGATCACCAAATGGGGCCGAACAACAGGTGGGATCGTGTACTTGATACCGATCTCTTCTGGGAAATACCCGATCTTTTCGCCAAACTTCGCTTAGGTATCAGCTGGCTTACTCAAGTCGTTCAAGAGCAACCCATTGAGGTATTCCGGTCCGATTTTCGGACTGTCAGGGGGACACAGTTCTGGAACTATGTGATTACGACTCTTCCAAGAGGCGCCCGCATTTCTGAAGAAGACGAAAGAGACATCATTTACGATCTCGAAGGGTCCTTGTGGATGGTTTTCTACGAGATGTTGAGTCATATCCGAACCATTCAACGACTCAAGCTCCACCAAGGTTTGGAAACCGCTGTTGACCTACCCAAAGTCGGCTATCTTCGACTTCCCCACTACTGGGGCGAGACCGACGAAAACGGGCCCGGAATGCAAAGACTATGACACCCAAAATCATCATTGACTGCGATCCTGGACACGACGATGCAATAGCGATCATGATGGCAGGTCGCCTTACAGAAGTGCTCGGCATCACCACGGTCTCAGGTAACGCCCCGTTAAACCTGACCACCGAAAACGCGTTGATCATGACGGAACTCCTCGACCTCGACGTCGAAGTGCACGCCGGAGCTGGCACGCCCTTATTGGTGGCACCACGGCACGCTGCGGAGGCCCATGGGCGAACCGGGTTGGATGGCCCAGCAAGACCGGAAATAACCCTTGAAGTCGCCAGCAACGACGCAGTGGCTTTCATTATTGAAACCGTGCGAAACAACGACGAGGTGTGGCTAGTCCCGATAGGGCCGTTGACCAACATTGCTTTGGCTGTACGACAAGCACCTGACATCGTCGATCGCGTCGCCGGGATTTCGATTATGGGTGGAAGCGCAGGTGCGGGCAACGTGACCGCCACGGCAGAATTTAATGTGTGGGCGGATCCCCACGCAGCATCAATCGTATTTGATGCAGGTTTCAAGAAGCTCCTGATGGCGGGACTTAATCTCACCCACCAATTCGGAATAGATGAACAACTAATTTCGGACTTACGAGATCTTGGGAACCGCGCAAGCGTCTTCGCGGCCGACTTGTTTGACTTTTATCTCACGGCTTACCAGAAACGCACCCATGGTCAGCGAGCACCCCTACACGATCCATGCGCTGTGCTTGCTGTGACACACCCTGAGCTGTTCGAGTTCAAGTCCAGAAATGTCCGAGTTGAGACCGAGGGGACACATACTCGAGGAATGACCGTGGTGGATGAGAGAGATTGGGGCGAAGGGCCTCTCAACTGCGAGGTGGAATACCGCATCGACCGGGATGAGGGAATGAGAGTTTTCCTTGAAACAGTCTCGGCTTATATCTAGGCGTTCCTCCCGGCGATGTCGCGGCCAGGTACCGTGGAACTGTGACAAGTTTGATTCGACTTACCCAGTACAGCCACGGCGCTGGTTGAGCCTGCAAACTCGGTCCAAGCGACCTGGCGCACGTGCTGCGTCACTTGCCAAAACCGGACAACGCAAATTTGTTGGTCGGGTCAGAAAATAGTGACGACGCCGCTGTCTGGCTCCGACCCGACGGCAAAGCTCTGGTCGCAACAGCTGACTTCTTCACCCCAATAGTTGATGATCCTGTCCTTTGGGGGCACATCTCCGCTGTAAATGCCGCCAGTGACGTGTACGCGATGGGCGGAAAACCTCTCTTTGCTTTAAATCTGGTCGCTTGGCCCAAAGACGAATTACCCCTCGAGCTATTAAGCAAAGTGCTTTCGGGCGGCCAACATGCGGCCGATGCCGGTGAATGGGTCGTGGCAGGCGGACACACCGTCGACGGACCTGAGCCAATGTATGGCATGTCGGTAATCGGAGAGGTCGACCCTGAAGATCTTTTAACAAATGGTGGAGGTCAGCCAGGTCAGGCGCTTGTCTTAACTAAACCTATTGGCACAGGGCTATTAGCCACGGCTGTGAAACGATCTCAAGTCGATGCAGTCACCGCCGGAGGTTCACTTGAAAAGATTTACACGAAGGCCATCCATGAGATGACCAGACTCAACGAAGCGGCAGCAGCAACGGCAAATCGCGTCAACGCGACAGCAGCAACGGATGTCACTGGTTTCGGTTTACTCGGTCATCTCCACGAGCTGGCATCGGCAAGCGGACTTTCCGCGATCATCGATACCGCGTCGGTTCCGCTGCTACCCAAAGTCCGCGATTTGGTTGATGACGGATTTGTGGCCGGTGGCACCGAAAGGAACCTAAGTTTCCTCGAACCGAATTTGGAGGGTGGTTCCCAGATAGAGCGAATCATCCTTTGCGATGCTCAAACTTCTGGCGGCCTTCTATTCTCTTGCGATTCAGATGCCGCTTTAGATGCTGTGGCGGAGCTAAGAGAGTCAGACCACGAGGCCGCAATAATAGGCAAGTTGGATACTGGTTCCATTGGAAGAATCAGGCTGACACACTGATCAGCGGAAGACGGGTTTTCAGTGAGTCCAAAATCTCCCTCCCTCTACGAACAGTTAGGTGTTACTCGCGACGCTACGAGGATGATTGTCCAGCGCGCGTACCGACGAAAAGCGCTACGCCATCATCCCGACCATCAAACCGGCAATTCAGAAACGATGTCGGATTTGAACAATGCTTGGTTTGTCTTGTCGGACGCTACCCGGCGCGCCGCGTACGACAAAACATTGGGACCCCAACCGTCGCGACATGATGCGCCGATTAAGACTTCTCGAACTAGGCCCTCGAATCGCAAAGCTGCTTGGTTTGAGGCTCTCAAATTGCAGGCAACGAGGCTGGGGCACGAAGCTGCCCTGAGCGCTAGTCAAGCCCTTGCTGTTCGCCATCGCGTTCGTCGGCTCGAATACGAACTTATCGCCGAGCAAATCGTCGAGAGCTTCGGCGACCGGATCGAGGACCGTGTGCGGCTGGCTCTAAATGCGGGAGCGGCGCCTCTCGATCTAGCTTTAGCGGCCACTCTCATCGGGTTGCACGAATATTGCGTTCCATTTCTCCAGGCGTCGACGGATAGCGACATCGATATCGACCGCGCCATCATTCGTAAGGCTCAACTGCTTGATCGAATGTGGGACAACCTGGCCCACGGGGTTTCACGGGAACTCGAAACAGCTCTTGGAGGGAACCCGCGAACCCTTCGATCCCTTACTGGTAGGCGAGTCTGACATGCGTACAGCGGTGTATCCGGGATCTTTCAACCCTCCTACCGTCGCCCATTTAGAAATCTCCCGTGCGGTAAAAGCCCATTGCCATATTGACAACATTGTTTGGAGCGTTAGTCAGATCGCTCTGGGTAAAGAGGGCGTAACAACGCCTCGCTTCCGAGATCGGCTGACCGTGCTTGAGCAGGTCGCATCTGACTACGAGTGGCTGCAGGTGACAGTCACGAACGCCCAACTACTCGCGGATATTGCTTCGGGTTACGACCTGTTGGTTATGGGTGCCGACAAATGGCACCAGATTCACGACCCCGTCTTTTACGACGATGACCCCGTTCTCAGAGATGAGGCGTTATCTAATCTTCCCCAGGTTGCCATCGCGCCGAGAGAACCTTTCAATGCTCCCGCTGATTTGGTGCTACCGATTCCGGAGAATCTAGTATCGGTTTCCAGCACAAGCGCACGTGGTGGAATGACATCCATGATGCTCGAACCTGCCCGTCGATTCGACGAATTATCCGGAGCTTGGACCGACCCAGAACGTTACGAAACATGGCTGACTCAAGAAAATTGACGACCTACGTCATTCGATCCGCATACGTTTACATCCAATGACCGACATCTTGAACGTTGACCTTTTGGCCTTTGAACAAGGCGGAAGAAGCGGCCGCGCCGCCACGGTGGATGGAGTCATGCAGAGCCTTCGCACAGGCTTCGTCTACACGAAACATGATATTTCCGAGGGAGTACTGGACGAAGCCTATGAGGTTCTCGAAAAGTTTTTTGATCTACCTGCGAAAGTCAAAGAGGATTACTTCGCCCGAGGATCCAAAGGTCAGAGCGGTTACACGGGGTTACTGGTCGAGACCGCTGCGGTGTCAGACACTCCTGATTGGAAGGAAATGCTCAATTGGGGTGCGGCACTCCCCTCGAGTCACCCCCTCAGGGATCGTTATCCCCATAGGTATGGGGAGCCTATTTTTCCGTCGGACCGAATCCCCGGCGCTGACCGAATCTTGTCGGCGTTTCACGAGCATTTGGTGCAACTGCAGACTCGCTTCTTACGCGTTATCGCTGCAGGCATCGGTGCCCATGAAAATTTCTTCGACACGATGCTCGAGCACGGTTCACATCTCACTCGAGCCATCCGGTATCCGCCAATGTTGGAAGCACCAAATGCAGGGCGTGACGGGCATGTCTGGGCTGAAGAGCACGGAGACATAAACCTCATTACTGCACTCCCTCGCGCGACTGCCCGAGGCCTCCAGGTCAAAGTCGACGAAGAATGGGTCGACGCTACACCGCCTGATCGACACGTCATTATCAACACCGGGATCATGCTTGAACGTCTGACCAACGGGTTGATTCCGGTGGGGTGGCATCGGGTTGTTGCTGATCCTCAACAAAACGATGGTCGACTCAGCGTCGTCCAATTCTGTCATCCAACACCGTGGACAATTCTTTCCCCTATCCCGTCTACCGTTACTCCAGAACGCCCTTGCCGATATCCTGCGATGTCCGCTGGAGATTGCCTTGATCAGGTGCTCTGGGAGATCAACCTCAGCGAAGGCTAGTTGGATCAGGCTACCCAAACAGTTAGTTCACAGGTCCAAAAGCGCGTTCTCGACAAGTTCGGTGAGTGCTGGATGAATGTAGAACTGCTTGGTAGCGAGATCGTCTACTGTCTGCCCGAATTCCATCCCCTGGATCAATTGTTGGATGAGTATCGAAGCTTGCGGTCCGATGATGTGTGCGCCCAATAATTGCCGGCTCTCGGCGTGGGCGATGAGTTTGCAAAAACTTTCGCTGTCTTCCATCGCCCAACCGTAAGCAGTGGCCCCGTACTCCTTCGTAGCCACCCTTATAGGTATGCCACTTTCGCGAGCAGTTCGTTCGGTGAGCCCCACCGACGCGACCTGAGGATGGCCGAACACCGCGTGGGGAACGAAGCGTTCATCTACAGTCCGCATCGGACCCTCAGTCTCTCCTTCCGCAACAAGGAGGTTGTGTCGAAGGGCTCTGACCTCAGCATTAGCGAGGTGCTTGAGTTGGTGGGTGTTGGATAGATCGCCAAAGGCCCACACACCGGGGGCGTCAGTTCGAAAAAATTGGTCAACTAAAACTCGGCCGCCCTCAGATGACACTCCAGCTTCTTCTAGCCCGAGTAGATCTCCGTTAGGTACGCGACCGGTCGCCACAAGAACCACATCCGTCTCTATGGTTTCGGCTGCTCCATCTCTCAGAATTTCTGCGCGAATGACGTTTCCATCTTGGAAGACTCCAGTGACCTCGCTTGCGCAACGAACGTCAAATCTGCGAGTCATCAATTGAGTGAAGCGTTGAGAGACGTCCTCATCTTCATTTTTCAACAAGCGCTCACCGCGGTTCACCATCGTTATCTCGGTGCCGAAGGCCGAAAAGACGTGCCCCAGTTCGGCGGCTATATATCCGCCCCCAAAAATCAACATCCGTGAGGGTAAATCATCGAGTCGCATAACTGTGTCTGAGGTATGAAACTCGATGTTCTCCAGACCCGGGTATGGAGGAACAAAGGGACGAGCGCCGGCGCCAAGGACTACGTGGCGGCCTGATATTCGGCGAATCGTGCCTTCCAGATCGGTTACTTCGAGTGTTCGTGTGTCTACAAAGCGTCCTTCTCCTTTGCATACCGTGACGTTGGGGCATTGGTCACTCAATCGGTACCTCTCCCCTCCCGCAACGATGGGGTCAATTCGACCGAAAACGCGGTCTCGGACAGCCGCCCAATTCACGCTCTTCAGTTCCGCATCAATGCCATATGTCGCGGCGTTGCGGATGGTTTCAGCGACGTCTGCCGCGTAAACGAACATTTTTGATGGGATGCAGCCCACGTTTAGGCAGGTTCCACCGAAAACGCCTTTTTCGACGATCACAATTTTCCATCCGTCAAATTCGGGACCTGGAATGCTGTTTCCCGATCCAGTTCCGACAATGACGAGGTCGAATTCTTCCGTTGGCGTTTGACTCATGCAGAGGACCTTAAGACAGGTTCTGAACAAAACGGCACGTACTCATCGATTTGAGGCGTATAGAAATGACAAAGGCAAAGGCCGAAAGGCCGTCGTCGTAGAAGAAGACATCGAGGCAACAATCGAATCGGCTGAAGAATGCCCCGGCGAGTGCATCTACATCGAAGCTCAATAACAAACCCAATTAGAGTTTTGGGATGGATTTCGATTCGGTCCCGGAAGATCTGTCACTTTGTGAACCGCATTGGTGGTCCAAGGCCACCGCTGGCGAACTGCCATCAGGTGAGGGCAGTCTTCATGAGGCGAGACTTGTTGGTGTTGGAGACAACTATTGCTGGATCGACGAGAACTTGGCTGAGATCGTCTTCTTCATGTGGAAGCTCGGCATCAAAACTGAGTCGACCTGTCACAACCTCTATGAGGCAGACGATGAGGTCTTCACCATGCAGCTCGATTCCGGTCCAAAGGAGTACCTGCGACCGAAGATCTGCTTCATCAATTTTGATGCACCGCACCATCACAATCTTCAGTTGTTTCTGAACGCTTGTTTCAGTGACCTTGACCACATAGGGACCGAGATGATCGACGTGAACACTCAGCCCGTCTTCAATCCTGACGGTGACTATTTGTGGGACATCACCGCGGGTCGAATGCACATCAACTTTGAGGACTCGATGGTGACCTTCCTGAGAGATCGGCTTGCTAAAGCGGCGGCCTTCGAACTTGGAAGAAATTTCAAGCTGAAATGGAACAGCGGATCAGATGACGAGTAGCTGAGTCTCGGGCCGTCCCTACGGGGGCGGTCTTTTGTCGTCTTACACCCGTAAGGAACACGAACGCCAGAGCTAACCCTTTATCGACGATAGAATTTTGCTTGCGCTCAGACCTGTATGTTTCTGACCTCCGCTCATACAGAGAGTCAATCAGCAAGACGCTCCCAATGGAGGGGATTCGCACTAGCTCCAGGACAGGTCACTCAAATTAAGCGGATGTCAGCGGTACTTATCAACTTTGGGTCCGAGGTTTAAACCAAAGCTTGGTATACGAGAGATTTCATTTCAGCTCGGATTGGGTGCGTGCTTGAAGGAAGAAGTTGGGTTAAGAAAATAACGGTCACATCTTCGACAGGGTCTACCCAAAACGCGGTGGACGCCGCGCCACCCCAGGCGTACTCGCCCTTCTGACTCAGAACCTGTGCTTTAGCTGGGTCGATTACCACTGAGAAACCCAACCCAAAACCGACTCCGTCATACGCTGTTTCTGAGAAAAGTGGCCGCCCGCATTCGGTCAAATCCGCGCCGCCAGGGAGGTGGTTGGTGGTCATGAACTCCAAGGTCTTCCGTCCGATAATTCGACGGCCTTCTAGCTCGCCGCCGTTTCGAAGCGCTTGGGTAAATTGGTGGTAATCCCCAAGCGTGGAAACCAATCCTCCGCCTCCGGACAGGGCGGTTGGCTCGCGTAAGTACCGAGACTTTTGTGCGTCGTCAAGAAGAGTTGCCTTTTGTGATTTCGTACCGGGGTAATAACACGATGCAAAGCGTTCGCGTTCACTATCGCGCACAGAGAAGTCAGTATCGATCATGCCCAGCGGCTCAAAAATGTGATCCTGAAAGTACTGATCCAGACCGACACCAGCCACCAACTCAACGATTCGCCCGACGACATCCGTGGAATAGGAATAGTTCCATTCGGTTCCCGGATCGAAGAGTAAAGGGAGCGACGCAACAACGTTGCACTGGTTCTCGAGGTCCCCCGGACTCTTAGTCCATTCAAACCCAGCTCTCCGGTACATCTCATCGACGGAGTTGGCCATGTGAAAGTGATACGTGAGCCCGCTGGTATGAGTAAGTAGATCATGGACGGAGATTTCCCTTAGCGGCTCTCGCGTTTCTGGCTTCGCAGCGTCACCACCCACAAACACTTCGGTGTCGGCAAAAGCCGGAATCCATTTTGAAATCGGATCCTTCAACTGGAGTAAACCATTCTCATAAAGCTGCATCAGCGCTATCGAAGTGACAGGCTTGGTCATGGAGTAGAAGCGGTAGATCGTGTCGCTCTCCACAGGTAAAGAGCGTTCTATATCGCGATAGCCGTAAACATCGCGATACACCACTTTCCCACCACGACTAACGAGCACGTTTGTTCCTGGAAGGCGACCATCGTCGACGTAGCCACGTAAATGCGTACCGAGTTTCGCCAGCCGGTCTGGGTCAAACCCGCCCTCCGAGGGAGTCCACTCCACTTCGATCGTTTTCATAGCTCAACACCTCATTTGAACGGTTCGCTGACTACTTTGCAGGCTACGAGCCTTTCATGTGAGATGCCTGTGCCTCACCTTGTGCCTCTAGAGTGCCTCGATGGCTAATGCTAGGAGTGAAGATCTCATCGTCGCCCGTTTTCTCCTCGTGCGCCACGGTGAATCCAAGGTCATGGTCGATGGCGTCGTCGGAGGCCCAAAAACTTGTTCGGGCCTTTCGGATCGTGGACGGGCTCAAGCAGAGAGGCTGGGTTCGAGGTTGGCGTCGGGAAGCGAAACTTCAATCGAGATCGCGTATACATCTCCTCTACCTCGTGCCGTTGAAACAACCGAAATCGTCCTCTCTTCCGGGTCATTAAATCTCGAGATAAACGTTCATCCCGATCTTGAGGAGTTCAGATTAGGAGAAGCCGATGGTCTTACTTGGGAAGAGGTCAGAACCAAATACGATTTGGGCAATTTCGAGCAACGGGACCCTTTCACTCCGATTATCCCTGGGGCTGACAGCCGGGCAGGTTTTCGTCATCGAGTGGCAGAAGCGCTGAGCCACATCGCTGACCGTCATCGTGGCGCCACGATTTTCGTTGGCTGCCATGGCGGAGTAATTTCCGCGGCGATGGCGACGGCTTTCGGTTTGGGTATCAACCAATGGCACACCGAGTTGGCACCGGTAGTTACCTCCATCACTGAACTGGAAATTCTGTCCAGCCCAGTTCGGGGACGAAGATGGATGTGTCGCCGGTACAACGACTCAGCTCACCTTCATGGCACCGAAATAGACCCTCGCGATCATCTCTAGTGGAGGGGGGCATAGCCCTGGGGTTTGGGAATTAGTTAGTCGGCGCGGAGTCCGCAACCTTCTAATTTCCAGCGCATGCGGTGTGTCAGCCTCCGTTACGTTGGCGATTTCCATGGGAGTTCACGTCTACGCGTTGAGTGGGCGCGAGTTTGACATTGCTCTAGTCGGGTTGGCCGAATTTCTTCCCACGTTCTTACTTGTCCTCCCCGCGGGGGCGCTCGCGGATCGAATCGATCGGCGTTCACTCGCGTCCGCTGGCTACCTTCTGCAAGCCTTAGTGGCAATCGCTGGTACTGCCTACGTGATAGCTGGCGGAGCAACCATCTGGCCTCTGCTGTTATTGACAGCCGTTTATGGCACAGCACGCGGGTTCGTGAACCCCGCGGCAAGAGCTCTGCCGGCCAACGTCGTCCCACGCGAGGATTTGCCTCGCCTAATCCCGGCCCAATCAACTGTTTGGCAACTCGGAATCGTGATCACACCCATTCTGGTCGGCGTGCTATATGAGGCAGGCCCACGGTACACATTCATGGCTATTGCGTTTCTCAATCTTGTAGCTGCTTGTGCCGTAAAAAGGGTGCAGTTGCATTCCCCTCAAGCGCGCACGGCCCAAAAATCTGGCTTCCGAACAGCAATCGAAGGGTTTCATCTAGTCCGAGCAACGCCACTTCTGCTTGCTGCCATCGGTTTGGATCTGTTCGCGGTGCTATTCGGTGGCGTCATCGCATTAGGCCCAGCAATTTGCGTTGACCTGGTTGACGCACCCGCGTCCGCGGCTTTTTGGATTCGTTCAGCCTGTGGCATCGGTGCAGCGCTTACCGCATTGTTCCTCACGAAGATGCCGTTGAAAAACAAAATTGGTCCTCGACTTATGCAGGCCATTGCGATCTTTGGAGTACTCCACATTGGAGTCGCATTTAGCTCTTCTCTGTTATTGACCCTCTTGTTGTTCGCAGGTGCAGCCGCTGCAGACATGGTGAGCGTTTTCATAAGAACCACCATCGTCCCCTTGGCGACCCCGGACTCTGTTCGCGGAAGGGTTCTCGCCGTAGAAGCGGTTTTCATAGGCGCGTCAAACGAGCTTGGTGCCTTCGAATCGGGTATCACCGCGGAATGGTTCGGCCTTCGACCGGCGATCATGTTCGCCGGTATTTCTACGCTTGTGGTAGTAGCACTCTTCGCTGTACTCGTGCCCGATCTCAGGAATCTTGATCGATTTGAAGACATCGGTGCTTAAGTAGAGCGTTGGGCGCTACGTTCGCGCTAGGGAAAGCAGGAGGATTCATGCTCGTAGAGCGGATCGAAGGAAAATGGATCGAGGCGTTTGCGCGTGTCTTTGAGATGTGCGCTGTCGATAACACTCAGAGTGCAGCGATACTTTCTGAGACACAGAGCCGAAGTGTCAACGTCAACCTGGCGGAGTTAGGACTCGATCGCCTGGGGATTCGCCCTATCCACATTGTTTTACCGACGCTACGACAGTCAACGCCCGTGCCAGTTCGGTCTACGGGAGCATCCGATGCAATAGCTGGTTCGGCAGCGGTGATTGGAGCGCTTTCATCAGTCGATTTTGTAGTCGACTGCACGGTCGAGGGTCTCCTCCATGCGCCAGAACTTCCCGAACTTCTGTCAGATGGCAGCCGTATTCTCATGATCTCGAATGAACATCCAGAGGCTCTGGAGCGCCTGATACCTACCGACGACCTTGAGCCAAAGGTCAAAACGGGAATCAAGAAGTTGATGCAAGCCAAAGAGATGCGAGTTACCTCAACCGCAGGCACTGACATCATTGTTGATGTCAGAGAGGCCCCTTGTGGCGGTGGATGGGGTTACACAACTCGCCCGGGCACCATTTCGCACTGGCCTGGTGGCTTGTGCTTGGCTTTTCCTAAGGCCAACACGGTCAATGGGACCATTGTCATGGACCGAGGAGACATCAATCTCACGTTTAAACGTTACGTTGAGTCTCCAATAACGCTCACTATCGAGAACGACTATGTAGTTGAAGTCGGAGGGGACGGAACGGATGCATCCCTATTCCGCAGTTACACGGACGCATGGAACGATAGAGATGCCTATGCCGCTAGTCATGTTGGATGGGGCATGAATCCCGGTGCTCGCTGGGACACCCTGCCGTTATATGACAAAAGCCAGACCAACGGCACTGAACAACGAGCGTTCGCCGGAAATTTCTTGTACTCGACTGGCGCTAACGAACACGCTGGACGTCACACGTTGGGCCATTTCGACCTCCCTATGCGAAATCACACCGTCCTATTAGACGACGAGGCAGTAGTCGTTGACGGTGTCTTGCAAGGGGATTTGGCTTAGCAGCTCACATATGTTGAGCGAAGGACAAGATGTTGCATCCTGGGTGGATCGGTGGGCCGATCATCAACCCGATGCGCCTGCAATCGAGTTCGAAGGATTCACCACCACCTTCCGAGAGTTATCGCAGCGAGTTGCTTCTGTCGCCGATTGGCTACACCGACAAAACATCAGCGCTGGTGACCGCGTCGCATGGTTAGGGCCGAATCGTCCTTTGGCGATAGAACTGCTTCTCGGTTGTTCTCGCCTTGGAGCAATTTTTCTGCCGCTGAACTCGCGTCTACTTGTCTCTGAGCATCAGTGGATCATTGCAAATGCTAAACCCAGAATCATTGTCGCCGACCCGACATTTGATGAGCATGCGCGCGAGTCGGCTGGCGACCTTCCGGTTCACATCATCGATGATGGAACTGCGATGGCTGCCGACGTCACCGCTCCTCGACGGGGGAAAGCAGACCACCCTCTGCTATTGGCCTATACCTCAGGAACCACGGGCAGGCCTAAGGGCGCCCTCCTAAAGCAGAGTGCCTTAATGGCCAACGCGTTGAATAGTGCTCATGCCCACGATCTAACCCCCGAGGACCGATTTCTCACCTTTCTTCCCTTGTTCCACGTGGGTGGACTTAACATTCAAACTCTTCCTGCTCTCATGGGTGGGGCGGCAGTCCTTCTCCACCGTGTGTTCGACCCAGGAGAATGGCTTCGAGACGTTGAAAGATGGCAACCAACTTGGTCGCTGTTCGTTCCCGCAACGCTGACCGCTGTGACTACTCACCCAAGATTCGCAACTACTGATCTGTCTTCGCTTCGTGGTTTAATGGCTGGATCGTCGACTATTCCCGACGCTACGACCCGTCCATTTTTCGAACGTGGAATTCCGGTCGGTCAGGTCTACGGCTCTACGGAAACTGCGCCAACGGCAATCGTTCTGAAAGCGGGTCAGGCTTTTAACCACCGGGGTTCGTGTGGGAAACCATCGACTCTTTGCGAGGTTCGCATCGTCGACGACAACGGTGCCGACGTGCAGGCAGGCACTCCCGGCGAGCTGTGGGTTCGTGGACCAAACATTTTGCAGGAATATTGGGAAAATCCTGAAGCGACCACTGAATCAATTACCGATGGCTGGTTTCATACAGGAGATATTGGGCATACAGACGCCGATGGATGGATCTACGTCGACGATCGTAAAAAAGATGTAGTGATTTCGGGAGGAGAAAATATCTATCCAGCAGAACTCGAACACGTGCTCGCCGAAAGTGACATCTTCAGGGAGGCAACTGTCGTTGGGCAGCCTGATCAACGTTGGGGGGAAGTCCCAGTTGTTGTTGCGGTGGCCGCAGGGGAGGTACCTGTGGACGACCAAGCAGTATTGGACCTGTTTGAAGGACGGTTGGCCCGATTTAAGCACCCCCAAAAGGTCATGTGGGTCGACGAGCTCCCCCGAAACGTCATGGGGAAAGTTCTCAAACATGAGGTTCGCGATTTAATTGCTGGCATGGGCGAGGAGGGATAACAAATGCCCTTAGGTCACATCGGCATCAACGTTTCGGACTTAGAAGTGTCTTATTCCTATTACAGCGCTCTCATGTCTTACTTGAGCTATGAGCCATTCCTGGCCCACGATGATCAGTTTGCGATCAGGCCCGCTGATAACAAGAAGGGCGCGTACATATTCTTCTACCCCGGTCAGAATGCCTACCATCCTGATTCTGCGGGACTACAGCATCTTGCGTTCATAGTGCCGGCGAGATCCAAGGTCGATGAAGCTACTTTGGTGGCTCGCGAACTTGGCTCAGAAATTGTTCACTCGCCACAAGAATGGCCGGACTATCCGCCACCGTATTACGCCTCTTTTTGGCGGGACCCCGACGGAATAATGCTCGAAGTCGTTTGCCATAAATAGCTCGAACGGAGTCAGCCATGACCGAACAGAAACAGGTCGCCTTCATTGGTTTAGGAGTGATGGGCTATCCGATGGCGCGACACTTAGTCAGTGCCGGACACGACGTCACTGTCTACAACCGGACTTCATCTAAATCCGAAAAATGGGTGGAAGAGAACGGAGGAACGAGACAGCTAACTCCCCGACGAGCAGCGATCGGGGCGGAGATTGTTTTCCTTTGCGTTGGGAACGACAACGACGTCCGTTCTGTAGTACTTGGCGACGATGGTGTTCTCGCCACTATGAATCCAGGCTCGTTGATTGTCGACCACACGACTGCTTCTGCCAAGCTCGCTACTGATCTAGAAACCATATGTGCCGAACAAGCGGTCGGTTTTTTGGATGCACCCATATCTGGAGGTCAAGCGGGCGCCGACAACGCCAAATTGACTGTCATGTGCGGTGGCGAGGAAAGATGGTTTGAGCTTGCAGAACCCGTCATCCGGTCCTACAGCCAGACTTGCAACCTCATCGGCCCATGTGGGTCAGGGCAACTAACCAAAATGGTAAATCAAATATGCATTGCCGGAATCCTTCAAGGACTCTCCGAAGCTCTCGAGTTCGGAAGGCGCAGCGGCTTGAACTTAGAACTTGTTCTCCAAACGATTAGCAAAGGGGCAGCAGGGTCATGGCAGATGGAAAACCGGGGCAGAACGATGGTAGAAGGCGAATTCGAATTCGGCTTCGCAGTTGACTGGATGCGCAAAGACTTGGGCATCGTCATGCAAGAGGCCGAACGCATTCAAGCGCCTGTGGAGATCACTCAGCTTGTTGACGCGTTTTATGCCGAAGTTCAGACCAATGGAGGCGGCCGCTTGGACACCAGCAGTCTCATTACTCGATTACGACCCCGTTCTTGACAACTGGTTGTGCGCACGCCTTTGTATCTGGGTACGGTTCCCGCAGTGATTCATAGCGACCGCGTACTTATGGGCCCCGGCCCGTGTAATCCGTATCCAGAGGTAATTGAGGCCTTCGCCCGTCCGGTTCTGGGCCATCTCGACCCAGATTTCCTTTCTCTGCTGGATGAGACAAACGAGCGCTTGCGGACCGTGTGGCAAACAAACAATCTTCTTACCTTCCCGATAAGCGCCACAGGTTCAGCGGGAATGGAAGCCGCATTCGTCAATTTCGTTAAAACGGGCGATGTGGTCGTCGTCGGTGTGAATGGGGTTTTTGGAAACCGTATGTGCGACGTTGCATCAAGATCTGGAGCAACAGTCATAGCTGTTGAAGAGGAGTGGGGTCGAGCGATAGATCCGCAACGACTTCTCGACGCTCACCCAAATCCACAGATCATCGCTGTGGTACATGCAGAGACGTCCACCGGGGTGCGCAACGAGATCGCCCCCCTCGGTGCCAACAAGGGCGATGCCCTACTGCTCGTAGATTGCGTTACTTCGTTAGGTGGCATACCTGTGCTGATTGACGAGTGGGATATCGATATCGCCTACAGCGGTACTCAGAAATGCCTCGGAGTTCCTCCGGGCTTATCTCCGATGACTGTTAGCGAACGAGCCATGGAGCGCTTATTAGCGACACCTCAAAGTTGGTATCTCGATCTCAACATGATCAAGGAATACGTGACAGGAGAGGGCGCTCGCGCATATCACCACACAGCTCCTATTTCTATGCTTTATGGGTTACACGCCGGTCTGGGTGTGGTCCTAGAAGAAGGCCTAGAGGAAGCCTGGAAGCGTCATCAATCGTGTGGAGACGAGCTGCACAACCGTTTGCCAGAACTTGGATTCCAGTTGTGGGCTCAAGAAGGCCATCGTCTCCCGGAGCTGACCACAGTCACTTTGCCCCAGGGTTTGGACGACAAAGAGGGCCGGCGAACGCTTCTTGAGCGCTACGGCATCGAAGTGGGTGGTGGACTCGGACCCGTTGTCGGCAAAGTGTGGCGGATCGGATGCATGGGCCATACCGCTCGCATGCGAAACGTAAAAATGCTTCTAGGAGCACTAGAAGATTTAGTCTCCGTTCATTAAATCTTTCTTCTATGGGCGCAGCGGCTCGGTACGGCCGTCCAGCAAGGCATTGAACTTTGGCTGACGCTTCTCAACAAATGCCAGCACGCCTTCTTCGGCATCGGGTAGATGATCAGTGACTGCTGTCTTGGAAGCGATCTCATCGAGTGAATGTTCCCAGGTCATGTCAGCGGCCAAATGAATCGATCGTTTAAGCATTCTCATCGCCACTTGAGGTCCTGTAGCAAGTTCTCTCGCAAGTTCCATAGTCGTTTCGTAAAGATCCTCATCCGCTACCGCTTCGTGGACCAGACCCAGGGCCTCAGCAGTTACGCCATCAACGATACGTTTTCGCATCATAAAGTCCATCGCTTTAGCGACTCCAAGATGTTGCACCAATAGCCACTGACCACCTTCGTCCGGCAGCAACCCAAACCGGAGTGTCGCACTGCCCATCTTCGCGGAGTGTGCTGCGATTCGGAAGTCGCAAGCTAGCGCCAAAGAAAAACCAGTTTGAATGGCATACCCATTGATAGCTGCTATCGAAAGCTTGTCTAGGTTCCTTACTGCGGTGTTCACTGCTTGAGAAATTGCTCTGAGGCCGTTGTATGTGCCTGAGGCACTGTCGTGGCCAGGGTGAATGGGTGGGAGTTCCGTACTCTCTCCGTCATACCCCTTCAAATTATCTCCTGCCCAAAACGCTTGACCTTCGCCGGTAAATACAACGACACGAACCGCATCGTCCATTTGGGTTTGAGTCAAGAGTTCAACCAAGTCACGTTTCATCGGTGCCGTCGAGGCATTAAGACTCTCGGGACGGTTGAAGGTGACGATCAGAATTCCCGGTTCTTCGATCACCGTTTGAAATCCGCAGTACTCGCCTTCTTTGACTGGCATCTTCTCCTCCATCGTGCGTTACCTGGTGCTGAGGTAAAGAAGTTACCTCGCCAGTCCCGACAGAGTGTCTCGGTTGATACCGTCACCGTTTGTGAAGGACGACTCCGATGCACCATTTGCGCCATTCCAAGACTCACTCATGCTGAGATTCGACATAAGCGGATCCGAAGGCGACCGAACCCACTACATGACGCCCTTCGTTACAGATGGTCGACGACTGTACGTCTTTGACGAACCCGGCCATAACCCAGAGGCTTTTACGAAAATGTTATTAGGACAAAGCGTAGAGATCAGCAGCCGCTCCACCGGTGAGCTACGCGTCCGAGCAACTGGGCGACTCCCCCTGGAAGCCGAAGAACAATGGGCCCGATCGGCATGCACGGCAAAGTTCCTTTACGACCAGGCTTTGCAAGACTTAGCTCAGTTGGGGCCGCTCGTAGTTCTCGGGGATCGAGAACCCTAATTAGTAGTTATCTTGGCTTTTGTCACGCGTACGCAGAACCAAGTAGCGACACCTTGTGACGCGTACGCCGTGATTGTTTCTACTTGTTTCCAACCAGGCCGCTGCGAAGCTCAATCTTTGCGACCTCTGCACCCAAAGCTCCCGTGAGGGGTTTTATGCGCATCCTCCGAAACTAGCGGTGCATCATTCCCTACGGTGCGCTAGGCAAGAGATCATGAAGGTTTCTATTGCATACGGCGGACCAGCCTCAGGCCAGAAACGAGACTGGGACCGACAGGTTGAATTTCTGCGAGAAGCCGAACAAATGGGCGTTGACATCATTTGGTCAGCCGAAGCATGGGGCATGGATGGAATCAGCACTCTTGCTTACCTCGCAGCAGTAACAAAACGAGTGCAGTTAGGAACGGGCATCCTGCAAATTTCAGCGCGAACCCCCGCAATGACAGCGATGACCGCTCTCTCTATGGCTGCGATAAGCGGCGACCGTTTTATTTTGGGACTGGGAGTAAGTGGACCTCAAGTTGTCGAAGGGCTTCACGGAGTGAAATTCAAACAACCCCTCACTCGGCTACGCGAAACCGTAGACATAGTGAAACAGGCATTTACCGGGGAAAAGATCACTTACGGCGGATCGCACCACGTTCTTCCACTCCCTGGTGGCGAAGGCAAGGCCCTACGCCTGGCGCAACCTGCGAATGACGAAATCCCCATATGGCTAGCAACCTTGGGGCCAAAATCACTTGAATACACGGGAGAAGTTGCAGATGGCTGGGTAGGGACTTCATTTGTTCCCTCCGCTCCCCAAGCAACGATCGGGTACATACAAGCGGGCGCCGGTCGGGCCGGACGAGATCCGAACAGCCTTGACTATCAAGCCGGAGGCGCGGTCCAATTCGGAGAAGATATCGATCAACTAGTGGCTCCTCGACGATCAGGAGTGGCATTCACCTTGGGTGCTATGGGTTCATCAATTACCAACTTTTACAACGACGCTTACAGGCGAGCCGGATTTGACGAAGAGGCGCTCAAGGTTCAGCGGTTGTGGATTACTGGAGACCGCGAAAAAGCAGCACAACTAGTTCCCATTGAACTCATACTCCAAACCAATTTTCTTGGCTCGGTATCGCAGGTCACCGAACGAGTTCGCGCCTATCGGGACGCCGGAGTAACGGTGCTACGCGTTCAACCCGAAGGAGCAGACGCCCAAGAGCGACTCGACAGTCTCGGAGGCATCGTGGATATCGTCAGAACTCTGAACCGAGAGCGAGACGGCGAATGAACCGACCGGTTTCGCTGGTCACGAAACTTCGCTGACCGGGTTTATCCAAGATCCCCATTTTCGAGATCCCCAAGTCTACGAACACACGCAACGTCAACAGTTCGGAAACTGGCGACTCTCGACGACCAAGAGTCAGCGTATCCACGGCCTTCAGAATGAAAGAACGTTGTCATCGGTCCCTCCTGCTCATAAGTGTCGACACCAGCCACGATTTCGGCACGCCCATCGATAAAAGTCAGTTCAAAGGTCATGCACCGAAAATAGGCAACTATTCCTGTGGGCAACTAGTACCGCAAAGTTGTGAATTTTCAGTGGGTAAACCAATCGCTGTCCACAGACCAAACTTCGGCATGATCCCTGGAATAGCCTGTGTATTATCCACAAGCCGCATTGAGCATCAACCGAGGGTTACCCCATGAGCGAAAATTCAAAGACCTTTAGCGAGGAAGAGCTACGCGAGCGCCTCAGCCCTCTGCAATATCACGTAACCCAGGAGTCAGGGACTGAGCAAGCCTTCACAGGAGAAACTTGCGACGAGAAGCAGACGGGCATCTACTACTGCATAGTGTGCACTGCTGCTCTTTTCTCCAGCGAAAGCAAATTCGAATCAGGATCAGGCTGGCCAAGTTTTTGGCAACCTGTGTCTGGTGAGGCTGTAGACACTGAAATCGACAACTCCCACGGGATGGTACGGGTCGAAGCCTTATGTCACTCGTGCGGAGCGCATCTAGGACACATCTTCCCCGACGGGCCACAACCTACCGGCGATCGTTACTGCATGAATTCAGCTTCGATGCGCTTCGACTCCCAGAATTCCTCAGATTGAAGCCGGGCAGCCCCTGGTTCAGCCAGTCAACCTCACGCGGTCCTCAACTGACGGGAACAGATCAATAATCGCATCGTCCAATTCTTGCTTGACTCCAGCTAGCGGCAGCACATTGAGAACGCCCTGACCTTGGCGGATCAGATCGATGATCTCTTCACCTGAAACAAGCAAGGGCGAAGAACCACTGATCACCAGATTCGCAGCTGCGACATCGGTCCCAAGATTTTCTCGCAGGTAGGAGAAGACTTCGCGCACCATCTCAAGACGTATCCCTGCGTCGAGCAATGTTTTGACAACCTTCAATTCCAGAAGATCTTGGTAGGAGTAGCGGCGCCTGCTCCCGCTTCCTTTCGCGTCGGCTAAAGACGGACGAATGAGGTCAGTTCGCGCCCAATAATCCAACTGGCGGTAGGTGATTCCTACTAACTCTGCCGTTCGCTTACCGGAGAAGCCCGATTTCACTACGCCCTCAGTCACCGCTTCCGCCTCCGTCCTAGCTCTTCAAAAATGCGATTACATCGATGGAACTACGTCAGTGTGATGCACACAGTAGAACCAAAACTAAGACTCAGCAACCACCCTACGCGCGATATTTCGCGCGTTACGCGCGAAAACTGTCAGAAATCATGCCAATTATGCTTGAAAATCATCGGGACTCACATCGTCTAAGAACTGTTTGAAGTCGTCAAGCAACTCATCCGGATCATTCTCCGAAGCTTCATCCGCTGGGTGTGCCTCGAGAATTTGACCCGCTTCCGCTAGGACTTCTTCCGAGGCGTAGATAGGGGAAGCTGTGCGGACAGCGAGCGCAATGGCATCACTGGGTCGAGCTGAAATCGTGTGACTTTTACCTGCCAAGCTCACTTCGATCTCGGCAAAGAATGTCCGTTCTCGCAGTTCTGTCACGACCACCTTGGCGATCGTTGCTTCCAATTCCTCAAGCATCTTCACCAGCAAATCGTGCGTCAAAGGCCGAGCGAGTCGAATCCCTTCAATTCCGCGATGTATGGCGTGGGCTTCGGGGGTATCGATGACAACGGGAAGAACTCGGCCCTGTCCCGCAGCCTCCCTTAACAGAAGAAGCGGACTGTTTGACGGCAGTTCTACTTGCACCCCAAGCAACTCCATCTCGATCATAAACCGACCCTAGCCGGGCTCAGCAGCGAACCCTGACCTTCAACTCGTCGACGAGACGAGATAGAGCAATTTGAACTTGCCTATCTGTAACTCATCTCCGTTGGTCAGGATTGCCTCGGTCTCAGCTAGGCGTTCACCATTTAGGTAGGTGCCATTCAAGGAACCGACGTCACTGACGACATGCCCAGTAGTGCCGACCTTTAGCTCCACATGGCGCCGAGAAACCGTGATGTCATCAAGAAATATGTCGCTATCAGGATGCCGACCAACTGTCAGTTCCTCATGAGGTACGGCATACCGAGTCCCAGCTTGGTGTCCACTGGTCACAACCAAAACCGCCCCGCTAGAGGGTGCGTACATATCTACCGTTCCCTCCGTACCTCCAAGCGTCTCGAGGTCTTCTGTGCTGGCTTCGTCCTGCCCGCTCAGAGATCGCCCACAACTCGAACAGAACCTGGAGCCCACAAGGTTGACATGCCCACACGCCGTACATGATTCAGTCATCGGTCACTCCGAACTTTCCTCAGCAACGAAGGACTCGTATCCCTCGGCGTCCATCAAGTTTTCAAACTCAGAGCTGTCGTTGGGCCTGATGACACATATCCAACCTTCACCGTAGGGGTCTTCGTTGACTAGTTCAGGTTGGTCTTCAAGTGTCTTGTTGCCCTCCAGCACTTCACCCGAGACGGGGGCGAAAACATCTGAAACTGACTTCGTGGACTCGATCTCAGCAAACGCTGAATTGGCCGACACTTCCAACCCCACTTCGGGTAGTTCAACATACACAACGTCGCCAAGGGCATCCTGAGCAAAGTCGCTAATTCCGACCCGCGCTAGAGCACCTTCCATACGCACCCACTCATGGTCAGTTGAGTATCGAAGCTCCGCGGGGGTGTGCATGACTCAAACCTATCCCACCGCGCTGAGAACCGAACTTACCCAAGTGTCTTTTCAGTTCTTCCAGATCTTCCCTCCCGCAACGCATCGCGAGCTACGGGCACGTAACCCAAAGCAGACCAATAGTGGATTGGTAGCCCGACAAGAGCACATACCCAAGCGCCGATAGCGAACCACGACGACACCACTACCTCACTCTCGCCCGCAAGGAAGAACGGGAAGGCAAACATCAGCAAACAAGTCCCGGTTTTTCCCCACCAAGTCACTTCGATTTTTCGAGCACCTAAGGCCCCCAGGACTAACGCGATTACGGCGACTAAACCCTCCCGTATTAACGCCAACACCGCAATCCAACCAGGGACCGAGCCGTCAAGCCAGATAGCAAAAACACCAACTAACAGCATTAGTCGATCCGCAGTCGGATCGAGAATTTTCCCTAATTCACTGACTTGGTTGAACCGCCGGGCGATAAATCCATCTACCCAATCACTCGCTCCGAGGGCCCCGAGCAAAAGCGCTGCTCCCCACCGGTCTTCTTTAGAGAAAAGAAGCCAAAGAAACAACGGGATGCACCCCAATCGCATGACGCTAATCAAGTTAGGAATCGTTAGGGGTCGCCAACCAAGCTGCTGTTCAGACATCAATTGCATCGTAGGCTCCAACTCATGCCATCCGTTTTCACAATGATCCTCCAAGGCGATTTACCCGGAACCTTTGTCTGGCAAGATGAGCGGTGCGCAGCCTTCATGTCGATCAACCCCATTGCCCATGGGCACACCTTGGTTGTTCCCACAGACGAAATTGACCATTGGCTCGACGTTCCCTTAGATCTGCAACAACACCTATTCGGAGTCGCTCGCAGCATCGGGGAGGCGCAGCAGCGAGCCTTCGGAACAGACAGAGTGGGTCTAATCATTGCCGGGTTCGATGTACCACACATGCACATTCACGTCATCCCCGCACAGGAAATGTCCGACATGGACTTCAAGAACGCCGCCAACTCAGTAGAGCAATCCCAACTTCAAGATGCAGCTAATTCCATTACAAAGGAACTTGACCCACGGTGAGCTTCAACCACCAACTCTATTTATGGTCCAACGGAGCGATCAACTCTGGTCCGTGATTTCGTGGATTTCCGACTTTAGGATCAACCCGGTGCGCCTCGAAAAGCCCGCTGGGTGCTGGAATCAGCATCTGTTTCAAACTTGAAATATCTGAATTCTGAGGATCCAACCAGCTGTTCCACACCGATTGGGGCAACACAACGGGCATGCGATCGTGAATCTTTGACATGAACCCATTCGCTTCTGTAGTCAAAACCGTAAATAGAAGCTCGTCGCTTCGGCCCCCTTGAACGCGTCGACTGTCCCATATGGCCGCCATACACAAAGGTTCTTGATCCGAACGGAAAATGAACATCGGTTGTTTCTTAAGTTTCTTTCCTTCAAATGAACCCATAACCATCCACTCATAGAAACCATCGGCAGGGATAAGGCACCTGCGACTCAAAAAAGCTTTTGCAAAACTCACCTTGGTATCCACGGTCTCTGCTCGAGCGTTAATCAATCGTTTCTGACGCGAATTCGGCTGATTCCATTTAGGTAAAAAGCCCCAAGAAAAGACTTTGATTCTGCGTTCCCCTTTTTGGTCGGAGTCACCACCTCGCACAAAAACCCCGTACACCTCGGCTGAAGGCGCCACGTTGTAATTAGCCTCCAGACCTTGATCCGGGATTTCGGCCTCAAACAAAGTCGCTAATTCATGAGCAGGCGCTGTAGCGACAAATCGCCCACACACGTCTTAGAAGTCCTGAGTTTCGTCACACATAGGTTGAACCCTTCATTCCCCCGCGATCTTGACGAATCTCAACGTTCACCAAAGCCGGTTTGCCCGACGCGAATGCACGGGCGATAGCGGGAGCTATTTCATCAGGTTCAGTGACATGTTCTCCATAACCGCCAAGGGCCTCAACAACTTTGTCGTATCGAGTTCGATTCAGTTCAACCGCTACGAGGCGATCCTCTCCGTACAGCATCCCTTGCGGCCGCATCATCTGACCCCAGGCTGCATCGTTTCCGACCACTCCCACGATAGGAAGACCGAACCGAACCGCGGTGTCGTATTCGAATCCGTTGAGACCAAATGACCCGTCTCCATACACAATGAGCACACGCTTATCTGGGTGCGCCTTTTGAGCCGCTAAAGCAAAAGGCATACCGACGCCAAGAGTCCCCAGAGGGCCCGGATCCATCCAAGTGCCTTCTCGAGGCACGCTAATCACCTTTGACGCCTGCGCGACGATGTCACCCCCATCGCCAATCACAATCATGTCATCGGTTACGGCGTTAGCTATTTCTCGACACAAACGAAGGGGATCGATCGGTATTTCTTCACTGTGCATTCGAGTACGCCTTTCGCCGTCAAGTTCTTCCTCTCTCTGGCGCAACTGATCGCGATATGCAAAAACATCGATCGCAACGTCGCGTTCTTTTATATCCCTACACATCGCATCGAAGTTCAAACCGAGATTTCCAACGAGGCCTATATCAACGGCTCGGTTGTTACCGATCAAAGTCTCTTCCAAATCCATTTGGACAATGGGTGTCGAGGCGGGAATCGAACGGCCAAATTTCATGCGAAAGTCCAGAGGAGTACCAGCGAGAATTACTAGGTCCGCGTTCCCAAGCGCTTCTTTCCTAGTCAGCGAGAGGAAAGAAGGATGGTCCCAAGAAATTTCACCTCGCGCCATTCCGTTGAGAAAACACGGAATCCCAGTTACGCCGAGAAAAGCAGCGAGTTGGTCACCACCTTCACTCCACTTGAGCGAAGTTCCGGCCATCACCATCGGACGTTCGGCCTCAGTGACCAGGTCGATCGCGGCGGAGACCAAGTGGCCTGGCGCAGTTGAGGCAACTCGATAGTCTCTGAACTCCGGAACCGTGACCTCTGCGAGATCTATCTTTCCGGAGAGAACATCTATAGGGATTTCCAGAAACGCAGGGCCCGGTACCCCGCTGAGCGCCGATCGTATGCCGGACTCGATGTATTCAGCGATGCGCGAGGTTTGATAACACGCATCAGCCCATTTGGAGACGGGCTTCATCAGTGAGACATGGTCCATTTCCTGCAGTGAGCCTCGACGCGTGTGTCTAAAAGGACCTTGGCCTCCTATCACGAGAATGGGCGAGTTCGCCCGCCACGCATTTGCGACACCAGTAACTCCGTCGGTAACGCCAGGTCCCGCAGTCAAGATTGCGACACCCACCTTTCCTGGATGCAGTCGAGCCCAAGCATCGGCCGCATGGACGGCAGCTTGTTCGTGACGCACGTCAACAACTTCGATATTTTCATCCAGGCAGCCGTCATATATAGCCATCACATGACCACCCGAAAGGGTAAACACGCATTCCACTCCGGCAGCTTTCAGGGCCTTCGCCGCCAACTTTCCTCCGTGGGTCACTTCACTCTCACTCCCCCGGCCGCGCTCGCAGCCGCCGAGCACGACTGTACGCTGCGTTGGGTGCGCGTGACTGTTCCTGCCTCCTCGGCAAATATTGGGCCAGGCTTCGACTGTCTGGGAGTCGCCATCGATCTACCATTTCACCTTGACGTAGGAGAGCCTCAAGAACTCGCGACAGAGCTCGATCAACATCATCCCGCCACGACGTCCTTTCGAGAAGCCGGCGGGTCCGGGCCGCTGTTTGCAGAAACTCACATCCCACCTGGAAAAGGACTCGGCTTTTCTGGAGCAGCTCGGGTGGCCGGGCTCGCCGCAGCGTCGTTACAACGATCGGGTGCTATTCGATACCCGGAGTTGTTGACCAAAGCCGGCAGTCTAGAAGGACACTTCGACAACGTCGCCGCATCGATATACGGCAGCATCACTGCCACGAACAACCACACCGTCGTGAGGCTTCATTGTCCTCCTGGCCTGAGCATCGTGACCTGGATTCCCGAGCACAAAACTTCAACAAATCTCTCTCGAAATCGTCTGCCTTCATCCGTGTCTTTTGATGACGCCGTAAAGGCCGTGGGGAGAAGCTCGGTGTTGGTCGCTGCGATTGCTAATGGAGATCTAGACGCTATGCGCATTGCCTGCCAAGACGATCTACATCAACCAACACGACTGAACGACGCTCCGGACTCAGCCCAAGCCATTACTTTTGCCTTAGAACACGGCGCATGTGCAGCTTGGCTAAGCGGTTCAGGTCCCACTGTCGCGGCATTCGTACCGAGCGAACTAGCTGAGACGGTCTCCCTGGCTTTCCCTAATTCCGGTCACAGTAAGATTCTGGAAGTGGCCCCTTACGGCATCTCAATTAGCTAGCAACTATGTTCACTAGCTTGTCCGGAATCACTATGACTTTTCGAATTTCTTTACCGCGAAGCAACTCTGCAATCCGCTCATCGGAAAGAGCTGCTTCTTGCAAAGCTTCCTCGTGTGAACCAGTTGCTACGACTATTCGGCTCCGCAACTTGCCGTTGATCTGAACCGGAAGCTCTGCTAATTCGTCAAGAAGAAATTTCGGGTCAGCCTCGGGGAATCGTGTGTGGACTATCGAATTCGTGTTTCCAATACGCTTCCAGAGTTCTTCCGCTATGTGGGGAACTAACGGTCCGAGCATCAGGATGAGAGTTTCAGCAAGTTCTCGCGACACGGGTTCAGCACGTCGACTTAACTCATTATTCAGCTCGGTTATGCGCGCGATCGCCGAATTAAACCGAAGGCTTTCCATCGCTTCCGCGACCGCGGCAATAGTGCGATGCAGCATTCTTTGGAGCGCATCGGAAGGGGGGCTGTCAATAACTGTTGCAGCACCGGTGCTTTCGTCGATGAGATTCCGCCAAACCCGTTGGAGAAGCCTGTGTGAGCCGATAACCGACTTCGTTTCCCATGGGCGATCTTGGTCAAGTGGACCCATAAACATCTCATAGAGCCGGAGCGTGTCAGCGCCGTACGCGGAGTACATGTCATCTGGCGTGACTGAATTCTTTAGCGACTTGCCCATCTTGCCGAAAGTTCGAGTTACGGGAGATTCTTGATAAAAATAGTTTCCGTCCGATTCAACAACGTCTTCCGCGTCTACGTAAACACCCCTTTTGTCTTGGTACGCGGCAGCCTGAATGTAGCCCTGGTTGTAGAGCCGCTGGAAAGGCTCCGGGCCCGACACATGGCCCAGGTCGTAGAGAACCTTGTGCCAGAACCGGGCATAGAGCAGATGGAGCACCGCGTGTTCCACTCCACCCACGTATAAATCAACTCCGCCAACTCCGCCCTCAGAATCCGTCATCCAGTAACTCTCGACAAGAGGGTCAATCAACTGTTCTTCGTTATCGGGATCCAGATATCGCAGGTAATACCAGCAAGAACCCGCCCACTGCGGCATCGTATTGAGTTCGCGTCTGTACCGTAGGTCTCCATCACCAAGGTTGTAGGTCGCTGTCGCCCATTCGGTAGCCCGACCGAGCGGCGGTTCGGGATCCGATGCTTCGTCTAATGCTCTTGGCGCCCAGTCAATGAGTTCCGGGAGTTCAACGGGAAGTTGGTCCTCAGGAACAGCTAACGCCAATCCCGTATCGTCGTAAACGATTGGGAAAGGCTCACCCCAATAACGTTGTCGAGAAAAGAGCCAATCGCGCAACTTGTACGTGACGGTTCTAGCCCCGTGCCCCTCGCGCTCCAACCAATCAATCATCGCTTGCTTAGCATCGTTGATGTAAAGACCGTCTAAAAAATCGCTGTTGATGGCAGGGCCATCACCAACATACGCCTCTCCATCGAATGCCGAAGGCGGTTCAACTGTTCGAATGATCTCTATTTCGAATACTTTCGCGAAATCCCAGTCTCGCTGATCTTGGCCAGGCACACTCATTACCGCGCCCGTTCCGTATCCCATTAACACATAGTCAGCAACAAAAATTGGGATCTGGAGCCCGTTGACAGGTACGGAGCAGTAAGCCCCAATATGTACACCCGTTTTTGATTGGTTTTCTTGCCGCTCAAGATCGGTTAGCTCAGATGCTTCACGACGGTAATTCTCGACGGCTTCGCGGGGCGTCGCCGCACCCCCCGTCCAACGCTGTGGCGTGTTCTCCGGCCACGTTTCCGCTACGAGCGTCTCAACTAAAGGGTGTTCCGGAGCCAGCACCATCGCTGTAGTTCCGAACAACGTATCTGGTCGGGTGGTAAAGACTTCGATCTTTGATCCTGCCGAAGTCGCAAAACTAATTTGCGATCCCTCCGAGCGGCCGATCCAATTTCTTTGCATTGTCTTGATGGAATCGGTCCAATCAAGGCGTTCCAGATCGTCAAGCAACCGATCCGCGTAGGCGGTAATTCGCATCATCCATTGCTTCATGGGTCTGCGAAACACTGGGTGATTACCGCGTTCGCTGCGGGCTTCAGCGGTTACTTCTTCGTTGGCGAGAACTGTTCCCAAGGCAGGGCACCAGTTCACGGGCGCGTCGCCAAGGTAGGCGAGACGCCAGTGGTCTAACTCTCGCCGTTTTTCTGTTGGGTCCATTTCGATCCATGGACGACCATCCGATGTGGAACGATCCCCTGCCGCAAGTAAATCCTCGAGTTCCGAAATGGGGCGCGCTCGGTCGATTTCGACGTCGTACCAGCTCTGAAAAATTTGCAGGAAGATCCATTGAGTCCAGCGATAGTAGGAAACATCGGTTGTCGCGATTGACCGTCTCTTATCGTGACCCAACCCCAACCGGTCAAGCTGTCGCTGCATATTGGCGATGTTGTTCTCCGTATTTGCCCGGGGATGCTCTCCAGTCTGGCGGGCATGTTCTTCTGCTGGCAGTCCAAATGCGTCATATCCCATCGTGTGTAGGACATTGTGGCCAGTCATCCTCTTGTAACGCGCGAAAACATCGGTGCCGATATAACCAAGCGGGTGACCTACGTGCAGTCCTGAACCGGAGGGGTACGGGAACATGTCCATCACAAATAACTTGGGGCGGGCATCAACTTCTTGACTTGCGAGGGGGCCGGACGGGTTGGGGGCTTCATACGTCCCTTCTTCTGACCATCGACGCTGCCATTCACCTTCGATCTGGTCCGCTAGGGCGGCGTCGTACCGAAACGCGGACTGAAGATCCTCTGTTTCGTTGTCGGGAGTAGAAGATGACGCGTTCACGAGCCTTAAGGATGCCACGAGACGGCCTCGGTCTCGCAGTTAGGCGCCATGTATCAGTCGCGTCGTGGGTGCGGAGGCGACGGTTGGAATACCCTGCTCACATGCCTGGCCACGATTCTTATTCAAATCCTGTCGATAGGGACGACTCTCTCTTTGAAGATCACGATTATGCATCTTGGGAGGCAGCTGCCAACACCGCACTCGGAGACCAAGACCTACGATCCCTGACCACCCAAACTCTGGACGGCATTAAGAGAGAACCCCTATATACGCGTGAGATGCACGGAGCGGACCACAACGGGGCGGGCCTTCCTGGAAGTTCAACGTTCGCCCGTGGGAGCAGCGCCGCGGGCAATGTACTCGGATGGGAGATTCGCCAAGCACACTTCGCTCAACGCGACGGCGTCAACGAGCGCATTCTCTCTGACCTACAGAACGGCGTAACCGGCATCATTCTGAAAGGAGCGCCGACAGAGCTTGAGTCGCTCAGTTCGGTGCTTGACGGGGTCTATCTCGACTTAGCTCCAGTCCATTTAGCTCCTGGAAGTTCCTTGGCACAGATACATGTTCTGATTGCTCTTTGTGATCGCGGCTGCAAGGACCTCTCGTTGCTACGCAACAATCTGGGGCTTGATCCGGTCGGACTGTTGGCACGGACCGGTCGGTCCGTCTTCGAACTTCAGGCGGAGGTCGCACAGTGCGTGGATGCCGTAACCCAAATATCAAAGTCGCATCCAAACATTCGATCGATTGCTCTTGATGGCTCCACGTGGGCAGATGCTGGCGCTTCCGACGCACAAGAACTCGGAGCCGTTCTTTCAACCGGAGTCATGTGGTTGCGTGCTCTTACTGCAGTCGGGCTTTCGGTCGAAGAAGCTTCCCGACAGCTCGAATTAACGCTTACGGCTGGCCCAGATCAGTTTCTAACGACTGCTAAATTCCGGGCCGCTCGAATTTGCTGGACCAGGATCGTCAGTGCCTCGGGAGGTGACCCCGCTACCGCACCACTCAGTATTCATGCCACGACAACGCGGTCAATGATGACCCGCAATGACCCGTGGGTGAACATGCTGCGCACGACCACAGCTTGCTTCGCCGCTGCCCTCGGAGGCGCTGACGCCATAACTGTCGAGCCGTTCGACAGCGCTGCGGGTCTGTCCGATGACACCGGTTTGCGGTTGGCTCGCAACACTCAACTAATTCTGCAAGAGGAAACGAAGGTGTCATCAGTAATCGACCCAGCAGGCGGGAGTTGGTATCTCGAAGAATTGACCACCGAGCTTGCTCGTTCGTCCTGGAAAATTCTGCAGGGGCTAGAGGAAATCGGTGGCATTGAGGAAGCCCTTGTAACGGGATCCTGGCAAGCTTCGATAGCGGAGACCCGAAAAGCGCGCCTAGCTGCGTTAGCGGACTGTTCAACCTCGATCACCGGAACAAGCGAATTTCCCGACATAACCGAAGCCAAGGTCCAGCGACAAGCAATACCCAATGATTCGATGCAACCAGTTGGGGAACAAAGATGCGAACCTCTCCCGTCATTTCGATGGTCTGCTCCTTTCGAACAACTTCGAGACGCAGCCGACTCTGCTGCTACACGCCCGAGCGTCTTTCTTGCGAACCTTGGTGACGTTGTTACTCACACCGCTAGGTCCACATTTGCGAAGAACCTCTTCGAAGCGGGAGGGGTCAAAGCCCTAAGTCACGACGGTTTCGAAAATCCGATTAGAGCCGCGGAAACCTTCGCCTCCAGTGGTTGCAGAATCGCGTGTATCTGTTCAAGCGATGATGTCTATGCCGAGTCTGGGCTCGAAACGGCCACGGCGCTTCGTGCCGCAGGGGCAGAGCTCATCTATCTCGCAGGGTCCCCTAATGCTTCGGTAATCGACGCTGCAGATATCGATGGCTTTGTTTATCGTGGATGCAATGTGCTTGATGTGCTCGCGACAGTCCACAAAACTTTGATCAGGTGAGTTTGAACGATGAGCCAAATTCCTGATTTCACAGCAATCGCCCTTGAGACAGCGAACGAACCAATCTTTGATCTTGCCCTCTGGGAACGCGACCTGGTAAGCCAAACAGGAAAAACTGCGGACGCCTTGACTTGGCAAACGCCTGAAGGAATCGACATCAAATGTCTTTACACAGCGGCGGATCTTCGCGGAGACATGTCACACGTAGACAGTTTCCCCGGGTTCGCTCCGTTCTTACGCGGACCCTATCCGACGATGTATACCAACCAACCGTGGACGGTTCGACAGTACGCGGGGTTTTCGACAGCTGAAGATTCCAACGCCTTTTACAGGAGAAATCTTGCCGCAGGTCAAAAGGGTCTTTCGGTCGCCTTCGACCTAGCTACTCATCGCGGGTACGACAGTGACCACGAGCGCGTGAGCGGCGACGTGGGCATGGCCGGCGTCGCCATCGACTCCATTTACGACATGAGGACGCTATTTCAAGGCATCCCTCTCGACCAGATGAGCGTGTCAATGACAATGAACGGGGCCGTGCTCCCCATTCTTGCGCTCTATGTCGTGGCCGCTGAAGAACAAGGGGTAGACGCCAGCAAGCTTACGGGCACTATTCAAAACGACATTCTCAAAGAGTTCATGGTGCGCAACACCTACATCTACCCACCTCAGCCCTCGATGCGCATTATTGGAGACATCTTTGAGTTCACAAGCCGAAACATGCCTCGGTTTAACTCCATTTCCATATCGGGCTACCACATGCAAGAAGCAGGTGCGACGGCCGATTTGGAGCTGGCCTACACCCTCGCGGACGGCCTTGAATATCTTCGAACAGGCAAAAAAGCCGGATTAAGCGTTGACGATTTCGCGCCTCGTCTCAGCTTCTTCTGGGCAATCGGCATGAATTTTTTCATGGAGGTGGCCAAGCTCAGAGCTGCACGCATTATTTGGGCTGATTTGGTGGCGGGTTTTTCTCCGTCAAACCCGAAGTCGATGTCGTTGCGAACCCATAGTCAGACCTCGGGCTGGAGTCTCACTGCACAGGATGTTTACAACAACGTTGTTCGAACTTGCGTAGAAGCAATGGCCGCCACACAAGGCCACACACAAAGTCTTCACACGAATGCATTCGACGAAGCACTTGCACTACCAACCGACTTCAGCGCACGCATCGCCCGCAACACACAGTTATTCCTCCAACAAGAATCAGGAACGACCAAAGTCATTGATCCGTGGGGCGGCAGTTATTACGTCGAACGATTGACCCGAGAATTGGCTGACCGGGCGTTAGGACATATTGCAGAGATCGAGGAGATGGGCGGGATGGCCCATGCAATAGAAGCCGGCGTTCCCAAGATGCGGATCGAGGAGGCGGCGGCGCGCACACAGGCACGGATCGACTCAGGTAGGCAAACGGTTGTTGGAGTTAATAAGTATCGCCTCGACGCCAACGAAGAGATAGACGTCCTCAGAATCGACAACGCTGGAGTCAAAGCAGCCCAAATAGCCAAGCTCGAACGTCTTCGAACCGACAGAGACGCAGAACATGTAGAAAAAGCTCTTGCAGCGTTAACTAAAGCAGCGGACACTGGGGCGGGAAATCTCTTAGCCTTAGCAATAGACGCAGGTCGAGCCAAAGCAACCGTTGGAGAGATCAGTCTCGCCCTTGAGCTGGTCTACGGCCGTCACACGGCAGAAATTCGGTCAATTAGTGGGGTGTATAGCAGCGAAGTGGGAGAAGAAACCGACGCAGTGAGTTCTGTACGAGAGTTGGTCGAACAATTCTACGAACGCGAAGGGAGGCGACCACGTATCCTCGTCGCCAAAATGGGACAGGACGGCCACGACAGAGGCCAGAAGGTCATCGCCACCGCGTTTGCAGACCTCGGGTTCGACGTTGACATTGGACCGCTTTTTTCAACTCCAAAGGAGGCTGCTCGACAAGCAGTAGAGAACGACGCGCACATAGTCGGGGCGTCGTCTCTTGCAGCAGGTCACCTAACGCTCATACCCGAACTTCGCGACGCGCTAGCGGCCGAGGGCCGAGATGACATCATGATCGTGGTGGGGGGAGTAATTCCGCCCCAAGACTTCGAAGCCTTGATCGACGCCGGCGCCGCAGCGATCTTTCCTCCCGGGACAGTCATCGCAGAAGCGGCTACCGAGCTGCTCACGAAACTGAACACGTAAGCCTCATCGCTTTCGGCGAACGTTTTTCACTTTCTTTTTTGCGCGATTTGCTCGATAGACCGAGCTCGGTGCCGCCTTTCCGCTTCGTCGCCCTAGAGATGAGTCTGCCTCTTCAAGTTTCGCCTGGAACCGCTTATGGACCCATAGTTTCTCTCCCGCAACTTCGATTTGAGACCAAAACTGGCTACGTACCGCGAACTTGGTGGTTCGCGGAATTCTTTCAAGCAGCTCGACTGGTTTCGCCGGCCGCCACCCCCGTGCCCGCAGCAGCAGAACATCATCGGCTGTGATCGCAATGACTCGGTAACGGGCCGTAGTCAAAACAGCCACAATTGCGAACACCACTACGGTGATCGTGGCTCCCATCACCCAAGAGCGAGGATCGAGCACCAGCACAGCGAGAAGTACGACCAATGCGAATGCCAACATGGTGAAAGGGTGAAGCCCCCCCTGGGCTGGAAGGATCCATTTCACTGTCTCGCCCGACTCAAGGAACTTTTCGACCGGGTGAGGACGACTTCGACCCTTCGCTGCAATCCGTTTGGCTATACCCATATGCTCCCACTTTTACAGGTGCAGTCCATCAAAGTATCGATCGCAATCCAATTGTCCAGAAGTGAGGCTCCGTAAATGACCCCTAAACCACTCTTGTAACGGCCTGTACCCTCAACAGTCGTGGCTTCCACCCCTTCGATAGCAGATCTAGTTGACGGCGTCCGCTCAACGGATCGCTCATCTTTGGGGCGCGCTATTACCCTGATCGAGAGCAGCCTTCCTGACCATCGCGTTTTAGCTCAAGAACTACTATCTGAGCTCCTGACCAATCCGGGCTCGGCCCATCGAGTTGGAATCACAGGGGTGCCAGGCGTGGGGAAAAGCACTTTTATCGAAACCCTAGGCAAAACGTTGACGGACAAAGGCCATCGAGTAGCAGTTCTCGCAGTAGATCCAACGTCGTCGCGTACCGGGGGTTCGATCCTGGCAGACAAGACCCGAATGCCATCGCTGGCAAACGCGCCCTCGGCATTTGTGCGGCCCTCACCAACATCTGGGGAACTGGGCGGCGTCAACCGAATGACCCGAGAGACAATCCTTCTATGTGAAGCGGCTGGTTTCGACGTCGTACTGGTGGAAACGGTTGGAGTCGGCCAGAGCGAGACAGTGGTCGCCGACATGGTCGATTTTTTTCTCGTGTTAATGCTTGCCGGCGCCGGAGACGAGCTTCAAGGAATCAAAAAAGGAATTCTCGAATTAGCCGACATGGTCGCCGTCAACAAAGCCGACGGCGAAAATGCACAACGAGCTGCTGCGGCTGCGCGCGAATACCAAATTGCTCTGCACCTCACAGCGCCAGCTTCACTTCACTGGACGCCTCCAGTCCTCACCTGTGCTGGTCTAACAGGCGAAGGCGTTGAGACCCTGTGGAGTCACGTCGAACAGCACCGTCGCCTTCTGAGCGAGTCTGGTGACCTTGAGCGTCGTCGGGAGGAGCAACGCGTTCGTTGGATGTGGTCAATGCTTGATGATCGTCTCTTGGAGACTCTGCGAACCCATCCACAGGTGGGGAAGCTCCTACCTGAACTGGAGTCTCAAGTTCGTTCGGACGTAACGACGCCAGTAAGCGCTGTCAACACGCTCATCGAAGCCTTCTTGCAGAATTAGGCCAGTTCGCCTTGACAGGGACCCGATCGAGGGGGTCCACAGCCAATCAGGCCTCCATCGGGTTTCTCGACCCCGGCGGATGGTCCTCCGTGAAGGGCGGCTTCAAGGTGGTTTCATCTCGACACTCAAAGAAAAACTGACAGCCACAAAAGCTCAGCTAACAGGGAAAGATCAGATGAACTGGCTCACCTGGTACGCCTAACCGGAGAGCTAGAAGTCTTCGTCGAATGCCACATCACCTTCAACACCGACCTGATACGCCACGACGGTACGTTCAAAAAAGTTTGTCAACTCTTGAACGTCCTGTAACTCCATGAAATCGAA
>CETJ01079253.1_pt1 | contig 34434 bp, 34 predicted proteins | sample 531341 | NCBI WGS metagenome assembly CETJ01 (sample SAMEA2622677, study PRJEB7988) | marine metagenome | isolation source: saline water (ENVO:00002010), including | reverse complement strand
ATCGACTCCTCGGTGGTCGCCTCGATGCCGTCGGCAACCTGTGCCAGCGGCACGTAGCTGCGCGTTGCCGGGCTCCAGATCAGCCGTTGCAGGAGTTCGCCCGGTTCGACGCGATCCTCTCGAGTGGCGCGCAGGAGGATCGGAATCAGCTCATCCTGATCGCGGAACACGCTGACCTGCTGGCCTTCACTGGCGACAGACAAGGCCTGCGCGACCTGCTGGCGAGTAAGGCCGGCATCGGCCAGGCGGTCCAGGGCCAGCTGTGGACGCAGTACGGGTACGGGGGATCGCCAGTCGTCACGGATGTTGAAGACATTCCCTTGTTCCTGAAGGATGCGCTGACCTTCGGCCGACAATCGTCGCAACTCGTCGAGTTCAGGGCCACTGATTCGCGCTTCGAGCTTGGCCTCGGCATTGGGGCCGAACATGAACTGCGCTGCGGCGACATCGGCGGAGGGGTAACGGCCTGGTAGCGTCTGGTTGATCTCACGAACCAGATCGGCGATCACCCCGGCCTCCTTGGTGCGAACCAGAAAGTGCATCAGCGCCGGGTTGGGCTGTTCCGGCGCGTAGGTGAGCATGAAGCGCGACGCGCCCGCACCGACAAAGGTCGACACATCGGTGACGCCGTCGAGCTGCTTCAGATAGCCCTCGACATCCTCGGCGGTGCGGCTGGTCTCGCGAATATGCGTACCCTGCGGCAGGAACAGGTTCAGGTAGAAGATCGGCGTACTCGAAGGTGGGAAAAAGCTCTGCGGCACCCGACTGAAGCCCACTACGCTGAGGACGGTCAGCACAACCAGAACGCCCAGCGTCAGCCAGGGACGCGCGAGCACGGCGCCTGCCATGCGTCGGTAGCGGTTGTAGATTGGCCCGCTGTAGGCATCGTCCGGATCGGCTTCGTCCGTTTTGTCATCCTTGCGCTCAAGCAGGTAGTGCCCGAACAGCGGCACCACCAGCAGCGCCAGCAACCAGCTCAGCAACAGCGATGTGGCGATGACGAAGAACAGCGAAAAGAGAAACTCTCCGGTGGTGTCTTGGGACAGGCCGATCCCGGCGAACGCGAGGATGCCGATGATGGTCGCGCCCAACAGCGACCATTGCGTCTGCTGCAGGGTCTTGCGTGACGCTTCCAGAATGCTCATGCCGCGCTGCTTCTGAATCAGCATCCCGTCGCAAACCACCACCGCGTTGTCCACCAGCATGCCCATGGCGATGATCAGCGCGCCGAGGGAGATGCGTTCCAGCTCGATCCCGGCCATCCACATGACCAGCAAGGTGCCGAGTACCGTGAGAAACAGCACCGCGCCGATGATCGCGCCCGCACGTACGCCCATGGCCAGACAAAGCACGCCGACGACAATGGCCACCGAGAGGAACACATTGAGCGCGAAGCTGTTGACCGACTCGTTGACGATGCTGTGCTGCTGGTACAGCGGATGCAGCTCGGCGCCAAGCGGCATCAACCGCTGCATGGATTGCAGCTTCGCCTCGACACTGCGACCCACCTCGACGATGTTGCTGCCGGAAATACCGCTGATGCCTATCGTCAGTGCTGGCTCGCCGTTGTGGCGGATGATCTGCCGTGGCCGCTCGGCATAGTCGCGTTTCAGCGTGGCAATCGAGCCCAGATCCACACTCTGCTGGCCCTGGCCGACCGGCAGGGCGCGCAAAGCATCCAGCGAGTCGAAGGCACCTGTCGGGCGGATGTGTACAAAGAATTCGCCAGCACGCACGCCTCCCGCTTCAACGGCGGCATCGGCATCGGCCAATGCCGCGAGCAGTTCCTGAGGGGACAGGCGCAGCGCGGCCAGGCGCGCCTGGTCGACCTCCACCAGAATCCGCTCCTCACGCACGCCAGCGAGTTCGACCTGACCGACGCCGTCAGCGGTGATCAGCCCGCGACGCAGATCCTTGCCCACTTCATGCAGCTCTTCCAGCGTCAGGCCATCGCCGGTGAGGGCGAAGAAGATGCCATAGACATCGCCAAAGTCATCATTGACCAGCGGCGGGTCCAGGCCCGGCGGCAATTGCTGTCGGGCGTCCTCGACCTTGCTGCGTAGTTGGTCCCAGATCTGATCGAGCTGATCGCCCGAATAGCGGTCCTGGATCTCGACTCGGATTTCGGCCAGGCCGATCATCGAGCGCGAACGGATTTCCTTGACCTCGGAAAGCTCCTGAATGGCGCTTTCCAACGGCTCGGTCACTTCCTGCTCGACCTCCAGCGCGGTTGCGCCGGGGTACTGCACCGTGACGATGGCTTCCTTGATGGTGAACTCGGGGTCTTCCAGGCGGCCCATCTCGAAGAACGCGACGACGCCGCCGATCAGGCAGATCAGCACCAGAACCCAGATATTGACCGGCTTGCAGATGGCGTAACGGGCTAAATCCATCCGCTTACTTCCGCCGCTCGGCTTTGATCGGTTGGTCTTCCGAGAGCTTGCTGCCACCCGCTACAACCACCAGCATGTCGTTGTTCAGCTCGCCGCTGACCACCGCATGGTCGTCTTCGATCCGTTCGAGCTGCAGGTCATGGCGCTGGGCGTGTCCGTCCACCGCCAGCCACAGGTAATGGCTGCCATTGGGTGCTGTCTGCACCGCATTGAGCGGCACGCGAAAACGCGGTGTTTTCTCGCTCTGTGGCTCGGCTGGCCGCTCGAGGCGAACCCGCATGGCCATACCTGGCAGCAGGTTGAAGTCCTCCGGCGGTTGGCCCTGTAGCGTCAGGCTGTAGGTGCGCGAGCCTTCGCGCGGCTGGGTGCTGTGTTCCTTGTATTCAAGCGGCAGCGTCAGGTCGGCAATCACCAGCTCGCCGACAGCCTGCAGCGTTTCATTCAGGGGGATGCTCAGCGCTGCTGTTTCGGGCAGGTCAACGGTGACTTCAATGTGCTGGTTGTTCTGCAACTCGAGCACCGGTGTACCCGTGGCGACCACCATGTCCGGCTCGACCAGCCGCCGCGCGACGACGCCGTCAAACGGTGCCTCCAGTGTGCTGTGCTTGATATTGCGCTGCGCGCTGTCGCGAGCGACGCGTGCAGCCACCACACTGGCCTGCAGCGGCTCTACCGCGGCGGGGGCGAGAATGCCTTCGGCCAGCAACGCACGCTTGCGGCTCAGATCCGCCTCCAGCTGACGCAGCCGTGCTTGGGCCTCGCGCAGTTGCAGCTGGTAATCGGTGTCGTCGAGTTCGGCGACCGGCTGGCCTTTTTCGACGTGCTCGCCCTCGTCGACAAGGATGCGCTCGACGCGCCCCGGCACTTGGAACGCCAGCTGCGTGCTGGTCACGCTTTCGACCACACCGGGAAAGCGCAACGACTCGGGGCCGTTATCAATACGTTGTAGCGGCTCGACGAAGGCAACGCGTGGTGGCACCTGAACAGGTTCCTTGTCCTCGGCACAGCCGGACAGGGTCAGCCCAATGCAGATTGAGGCGATGGTAAAGCGATGTCGTGAGCGGCCTCGGGACGTTAAGAGCGGCATCCGTTCTCCTGGACAATGGCGACGAGCAAGACGTCGCGACAATGCGAAACGCCGCGACAGATTCATTAGAACCCCGCTCTGGCTCGGGAGTTCGGCCTATGCTGAACTGACCCACTGGTCAGCTGGTTTTGCCTGCGGCAACGGGGCCACGGTCAATCCGCCGCCGATTGGGCGTATCATTGTTCGGCGTTCAAAAGTCAGTGCAGGAGAGAGTCGCAATGCAAGGTCAGCCACAGGTCATCGAATATCTCAAAGAACTGCTGCGTGGGGAGCTGGCGGCGCGCGATCAGTATTTCCTGCACTCGCGGATGTATGCCGACTGGGGGTTCACCAAGCTCTACGAGCGGATCAACCACGAAATGCAGGAGGAAACCGAGCACGCCGATGCGCTGCTCAAGCGCATCCTGTTCCTCGAAGGCACACCGGACATGACGCCGGAGGCAATGCACCCCGGCCACACTGTGCCCGAGATGTTGCGCGCCGATCTGGCACTCGAATACAAGGTGCGCGAAGCCCTGGCCAAGGGCATCACCCTGGCTGAGCAGCACGGTGATTACCAGACCCGTGAAATTCTCGAGCTGCAGCTGATGGACACTGAAGAAGATCACGCCTACTGGCTGGAGCAGCAGCTCGGCATGATCGACCGCATCGGGCTGCAGAACTACCTGCAATCGCAGGCTAGCTGATCTATCGCGAGGCCAGGCGCAATGCCTGGCCTTGTTGTATCCCTGATGGAAGAGCGGCGTTGCTCTGTCTAGCTGCGCTCGCGGGGTGCGCTAGACGAGCAGCACCCGCCGGATTCCAGGTCCTTGAGGATGGGGCAATCCGGCCGGTCATCACCCTGGCAGGTGTCGACCAGGTCCTGCAGGGTGTCGCGTAACCCCACCAGTTCGGCAATCTTCTGATTGAGCGCATCGATATGTGCGCCAGCCACGGCTTTCACATCGGCGCTGGCGCGCTGACGGTCCTGCCAGAGCCTGAGCAACTTGCTCACTTCCTCCAACGAGAAGCCCATATCCCGCGAGCGCTTGATGAACGCGAGGCGATGCAGGTCTTCCTCGCCGTAGTGGCGGTAGCCGTTGGCGCTGCGTCCGGCAGGCGAGATCAGGTCGATGGACTCGTAGTAGCGAATCATCTTGGCTGACAACCCGCTTTTCTTTGCTGCTTGGCCAATATTCATGTGGGCATCCAGACAAGTCAGTGTTGGGCTGGTGGTGTAACGAGCCGCGCGCGGTGGCCCAGGACCTTGAGAGACCACCGCACGCGCGGGCTGCAGACTATTCCTTCGGCTCCCAACGCTTGAGCAACAGCGCGTTGCTGACCACGCTGACACTCGACAACGCCATCGCCGCGCCCGCCACTACCGGACTCAGGAAACCGAAAGCTGCCAGGGGAATCCCCACCAGGTTGTAGATGAACGCCCAGAAGAGGTTCTGCTGGATCTTGCGATAGGTGCGTCGGCTGATCTCCAGCGCAGCCGGCACCAGCCTGGGATCGCCGCGCATCAGGGTGATCCCCGCCGCATGCATGGCAACGTCCGTGCCGCCGCCCATGGCGATGCCGACATCGGCGGCGGCCAAGGCCGGGGCATCGTTGATGCCGTCGCCCACCATCGCCACCACTGCACCGCCTTTTTTCAGTTCGGCGACCGTGGCGGCCTTGTCGGCCGGCAGCACTTCGGCGTGCACACTGTCGATCTGCAGCGCCTCGGCCACCACGCGAGCGCTGCCGCGGTTATCGCCGGTGATCAGGTGGCTGCGAATATGCCGCGCATTGAGGGCAGCGATGGCTTGCGCAGCGCCATCCTTGAGGCTGTCGCCAAAGGCGAACAGGCCGAGCACGTGCTGCTGCGGTGCCGTTTCGATCAGCCAGGAGAGCGTGCGGCCTTCGCTTTCCCAGGCCTCGGCTTTGCCCGCCAGCTCGCCCGGCTGCAGGCCGCTGTCGTCCAGCAGCCGGCGGTTGCCCAGCGCCAGCGAGCGGCCATCGAGATCGCCGGCGATGCCGCGTCCGGTGAGCGACTGGCTGCGATCCACGTCGGCCACTGTCAGCCCTTGCTCGGCGCAGCGGTCCAGTACTGCCTGCGCCAGCGGATGTTCGCTGCCGCGTTGCAGCGCGCCGGCCTGTTGCAACAGCGCGGACTCGTCGCCATCAACGGCGTGCAGGTGAACGATGCGCGGTTTGCCGGACGTAAGCGTTCCGGTCTTGTCGAAGGCGACCGCCGTCACTGCATGGGCGACCTCCAGCGCTTCAGCGTCCTTGATCAGAATGCCGTGGCGCGCGGCGACACCGGTGCCAGCCATGATCGCAGCGGGCGTCGCAAGGCCAAGCGCACAGGGACAGGCGATGACCAGCACGGCAACCGCATTGATCAGCGCCACCTCGGCGGGCGCGCCAACGAACAGCCAGCCCGCCAGGGTCAACAGTGCAATCACCAGCACCGCAGGGACGAACACCTGACTGACCTTGTCCACCAGTTTCTGGATCGGTGCCTTGGCGGCCTGCGCGTCTTCGACCAGGCGGATGATGCGTGCCAGCACCGTTTCGCCGCCGAGGGCCGTGGTGCGTACCAGCAACCGGCCTTCACCGTTGATCGCGCCGCCGGTGATGCTGTCGCCCGGCGCCTTCGCCACCGGCAGGCTTTCACCGCTGATCAGGGCCTCGTCGGCCTGGCTTTCGCCTTCGACCACTTCGCCGTCAACCGGAAAACGTTCACCGGGCTTGACCAGCACCAGGTCGTTCAGACGCAGGACCGCAATCGCTACCTCTTCTTCTCGGCCGTCGACCACACGTACGGCGCGATCGGGCCGGAGCGCCTCCAGTGCACGAATGGCTGCGCTGGTCTGGCGTTTGGCACGGCTCTCCAGGTACTTGCCCAACAGGACGAGGGCGATCACCACGGCGGACGCTTCGAAATACAAATGCGGCATCTGCCCGGCCTCTGCGACCCACCACTGGTAGAGACTCAGGCCATAGCCGGCGCTGGTGCCGATTGCTACCAGCAGGTCCATATTGCCAGCGCCGGCCCGCACGGCCTTCCAACCAGCCACGTAGAAACGCGCACCAAGAATGAATTGCACCGGCGTGGCGAGCACAAATTGCATCCAGGGCGGCAACATCCAATGCAGGCCCAGCAAGTCGCCAAACATGGGAATGACCAGCGGTGCAGCCAGCAGCAACGCGGCAATAACGGCCCAGCGTTCACGGCGCAGGCGGCTTTCGCTCCGGTCGGTGGCCGGCTCGCTATCGCTGCTGGCTTGAGCCTTGTAGCCAGCGGCCTCGACCGCTGCGATCAGTACTGACGAGTCGACCGCGCCGAGCACTTCGATACGCGCACGTTCGTTGGCCAGGTTCACCGAGGCGCTGCGCACACCGGGCACCTTGAGCAGGGCACGCTCGATGCGACCGGCACAGCTGGCGCAGGTCATGCCTTCGATGGCCAGTTCAAGGGTTTGTACCGGCACGCCGTAGCCCGCTTTTTCCACCGCCTGTACCAGTTCGGCGAGGTCGCCTTCATGGGTCTGCACGCGGACTTGCTCGGCGGCAAGATTCACCGCAGCGCTGTCGACGCCGGGCACCTTCAGCAGGGCGCGCTCGACCCTTCCGGCGCAGCTTGCGCAGGTCATGCCAGAGATGGGCAGCGTGTAGGTTGCGCTCGTCATGTTTTGCTCCGAATAGGCCAGTTGCCGCTGAGGATCAACCTTCACCTTGTGGGAAGGTCAAGTCCAGTAACAGGATGTCGCAGCCAAGCCTATTGACCCTGTCAGTGTGGCAAGGTTGAGCATGCTGGTGTGTCCAACGAGCGAAAGGAGCAACCGATGAAGACGTTCAACGTGAAAGGCATGACCTGCGAGCATTGCCGGCGCGCCGTCATTCAGGCGATCCAGTCCCGTGATAGCGATGCCAAGGTCGATGTCGACCTTGAGGCGGGCGTGGTGCAAGTGGAGGGCGGGCTGGACGAGGCGTCCATCCGCGAGGCGATTGAAGAAGAGGGCTATCAGGTCCAGTGATGCAGCACGCGGCAGCTGGTGCTGCCGCGTTTGCTAGGGATACGTCAGCGTACGGCGGAACTGTCCCAGTCCTTGACCAAGCCACGGAACACCGGGTCGATCAGTGCGGCGCAATCCTTTTCCGGATCGAACAGGGTCGGGTCGCGGGTCCAGTCGCTGAACACGCCGACGATCAGCGCGTGCAAAGTGCGCGCGGCCAACCGCGGAGTAATGCCTGGATACAGGCTATCAACGGCGCTCTCCAGCAGCTTTTCGCAAAGCTCAATGAATTGGTTAATGAACGCCTGGTGCCGCTCTTCCGCTTCGCGTAATTCATCGGTGAATTCGCAACGGTGCAGGAGGATGGTCATGACCCGGCGCTTCTGCTCATCCCGACCCAAGGCACCGATGCCTTCGATACAAAGGTCATACAGCGCCCTCAGCGGCTGCTGCTGGGTGCAGCCGCAAAGCCGCTCGGCCATCTGTTCCGGGGGCAGGCGAACCTGGTTGAGCATTTCGTGAAACAGATGCGCTTTGTTCTGGAAGTGCCAGTACACGGCGCCGCGAGTCACGCCGGCGTCGCGGGCAATCTGGTCGAGACTGGTGTGCGCCACGCCCTTGTCGAGAAACAGCCGCTCGGCAGAGGCGAGCAGGGCAACACGGGTCTTTTCGGCGTCTTCTTTGGTTCTTCGCATGGGTGAGCTACGGCAGCCTGATACTGCAGTGAATAATGCCTTCATGGCGGGCAATGCGGAGTTCGTCCTTTAACCTCTGCAACTTTGGATGTTTACAATCGTCTGTGTATGTAACAGCATCTCAGCTTCTCTGTAAACGTTCGATCTCGGTCGCGGCTTCGCTGCGTGTCGATGCTTCGGCTTTTTCCGCCCCGCGAGTTTATCCATGCCCCTTCCGATTCTGCTCATTCTGGGCGCGCTCAGCGCCTTTGGCCCGTTGGCTATCGATTTCTACCTGCCGGCGTTTCCCTCGATGGCGCGCGCTTTTGCCACGGATGTGGAACACGTGCAGCTGTCACTGGCGGCTTACTTCATCGGTCTGGCTCTTGGGCAGCTGATCTATGGACCGCTGGCCGATAGGTATGGACGCCGCTGGCCGCTGCTGGTGGGCGTGACGCTGTTTACCCTGGCGTCGCTGGCGTGTGCCTTTGCGCCGTCACTGGACTGGCTGATCGCTGCGCGTTTCGTCCAGGCGCTGGGTGGCTGCGCAGGCATCGTGGTGACTCGCGCAGTAGTACGCGACTGGTGCGATCCGGTGCAGGGCGCCAAAGTCTTTTCGCAGCTGATGCTGGTGATGGGGCTGGCGCCGATCCTTGCGCCGCTGGCCGGTGGGCTGCTGATGAACGCCTTTGGCTGGCAGGCTATCTTCGTCTCGCTGACGATATTCAGCGCGCTGTGTGGCGTTGCGGTTGCGCTACGGCTGCCGGAAACCTTGCCGGCCGATGCACCCAAACATGCCTTGAGCGGGACCCTTGGGCGCTACGTCGCGCTGTTTCGTGACCGCGAATTCATCGCCTTTGCGCTCTCGGGCGGCGTGGCGATGGCCGGCATGTTTGCTTATATCGCCGGCTCGCCCTTCGTCTTCATCGAATTGTATGGCGTTCCGGCCGAGCACTACGGGTGGCTGTTCGGCAGCAATGCGGCGGGGTTCATCCTCGTCTCGCAGATCAATGCACGGCTGTTGCGTCTGCGCGGTCCGGGTTTCTGGCTGCGGCGCCTGGTCTGGCTCTACTTTGCCTGCGGCGCGGCGTTACTGATGATTGCGCTGAGCAAGCCGGAGGCGCTCTGGCCGTTGCTTATTCCGTTATTCGCCGGCCTGGCGAGCCTTGGCAGCATTCTGCCCAACGCGACCGCCTGCGCCATGGCGAAGCAGGGCAAGCAGGCGGGCTTGGCGTCGGCGTTGATGGGCAGCATGCAGTTCTGTGTTGCCGCCTTTGCCTCGGCGGCCGTGGGTTGGATGCATAACGGCACAGCCGTGCCGATGGCCTTGGCTATCACTGTGTGTGCGGGCCTGGCGGCGTGCCTGGCTTGGTATACCGGCCAGAGCAGCCTATCCCAACGCAGCGAGACCGCCTCGTCCTGAGGCGGTCCCGCATCCGTCAGAACCCTTCAAGGACGATCTTGCCTTTGGCCTTGCCGCTCTCGATGAAGGCATGGGCCCGGCGCAGATTTTCGGCGTTGATGGCGCCGTAGTGCTCACCCAGGGTGGTCTTCAGCACGCCGGTGTCGATCAGCTCCGCGACCCGGTTGAGCAGTTGGTGCTGCGCAATCATGTCTGGCGTCTGGAACAGCGAACGGGTGTACATGAACTCCCAGTGCAGCGACAGGCTCTTGCGCTTGAGCAGGCTGATGTCGAGGCTCGCCGGGTCGTCGATCAGCGCCAGGCGACCCTGTGGCTGCAGCGCTTCGACAATCTGCGGCAGATGCGTATCGGTGTGGGTCAGGCTTGCAACGTGGGTTACGTCATTGATGCCCAGACGTTGCAGCTCGGCGGCCAGCGGCTGGCTGTGATCGATCACCTCATGAGCGCCCAGTTCGCGCACCCAGGTTTGGGTGTCGCTGCGCGAGGCGGTGCCGATCACTTTCAGCCCGGTCAACTGGCGCGCCAGCTGTGTGAGGATTGAGCCCACACCTCCCGCTGCACCGACGATAAGCAGACGCTGATCGCGATCTTCCTTGCCTTCGCTGATCTGCAAGCGCTCGAACAGCAGCTCCCAGGCGGTGATCGAGGTCAACGGCAAGGCCGCAGCGTCGGCAAAGCCAAGTGTGGCGGGCTTGCGTCCAACGATGCGCTCATCGACCAGGTGCAGTTCGCTGTTGGCCCCCGGCCGATCCAGCGCGCCGGCGTAGAACACCTCGTCGCCCGGGGCGAACAGGGTGACCTCGCTGCCTACCGAGCGCACCACCCCGGCTACGTCCCAACCCAGCACCTGATGCTGGCCCGCTTCGGGCTGTACGCGCATGCGGATCTTGGTGTCGACTGGGTTCACCGAGATGGCGCGCACTTCAACCAGCAGGTCGCGCGGGCCGGGTGTGGGCTCGGGCAGTTCGATATCGAGCAGTGATTGCGGATCGTCGATGGACAGGGACTGTTGGTAGCCGATGGCTTTCATCGTGGGTCTCCTCTAGAAATGGGCATTGAATACCGCCATGTTCGGCTTTCGCGCTGCGATGAAAAACAGCATATTTCGCAGAGACTCTTTCAATGGAATATTGAAAATGCTGCGCAGCGATGACCTACAGGTATTTGTGCTGACCGCTGAACTGGGGAGCCTGTCGGCCGCTGCTCGGCAGCTGGAATTGTCGCCAGCCGTGGCCAGCGCGGCCCTCAAGCGACTGGAGACGCAGTTGGGCTGTCGTTTGCTGGTGCGTTCGACCCGGAGCCTGAGGCTGACCGATGACGGTGAAGCCTATCTGCCCCATGCGCGTTCAGCGCTGCAGAGCCTGCTCGAGGGTCGGCAACTGCTGGCCGGTGGGAAAGCGAGTATCAGCGGCACGCTGCAGCTGTCGGCGCCGTCGGACTTCGGCCGCAATGTGCTCTTGCCATGGCTGGACGAGTTTCAGCTGCAGCACCCGCGATTGAGCCTTCGGCTGTTGTTGGCCGATCGCAACGCCGATCTGTTTCGACAGCAGGTCGACGTCGCGCTGCGCTACGGTCTGCCGGAAGACTCCAGTCTGGTGGCGCTACCGGTAGCTTCAGCAAACAGGCGAGTGCTTTGCGCCTCGCCGGGCTACCTCGGCGTACACGGAGCGCCGCGCTCCCTTGCCGAGCTTGCCGACCATAACTGCTTGCGCTTCATGCTGGCGGGACGGGTGCACGAACGCTGGTGCTTCAGCGACGGTCGCCGTCAGCTCGAACAGGCAGTCAGCGGGGATCGCATCAGCGATGACGCCGATGTGGTGCGGCGCTGGGCGCTGGCCGGGCGGGGCGTTGTGTATAAATCCTGGCTGGACATCGCTCAGGATGTGCAGGCGGGGCGACTGATCGTGCTGCTGCCGGAGCTGTTGGGCGAGCCGACGCCGCTGAGTCTGATCTGCGCCCACCGTGCGCATCTGGGCGAACGGGTGCGGCTGTTGCGCGAACATCTGGTCGAGCGATGCCAGGTGCTGATGCAGCTGGCTCCGTTCTCGAGCTGACGGGCCGCGCGGCGGCGGCCCTTGCCGATCACTTCGCCAAGCGGGCGTCGAGGCTGTTCTGAGCCAGGCGGCGCGCCTGATCTTCGGTCATCCCCAAGCTTTCATGCAGCGCCATGAAATTCTCGGTGACGTAACCGCCGAAGTAAGCCGGGTCGTCGGAGTTCACCGTCACCTTCACCCCCTGTTCCAGCATCTGCAGGATGTTGTGCTGACTCATGTCGTCGAACACGCAGAGTTTGGTGTTGGACAACGGGCAGACCGTGAGCGGAATCTGCTCCTCGATCAGGCGCTGGATCAACTTCGGATCTTCGGAGGCGCGCACACCGTGGTCGATGCGGCTGACCTTGAGCAGGTCCAGCGCTTCCCAGATGTATTCGGGAGGACCTTCTTCACCGGCATGAGCCACAGCGAGAAAGCCTTCGGCACGGGCCTTGGCAAAGACACGCTCGAACTTGCTCGGCGGATGACCCATTTCTGAACTGTCCAGACCGACCGCGAAGAAAGCGTCGCGGAACGGCATCGCCTGTTCCAGCGTCTTGAACGCGGCCTCTTCGGGCAGGTGACGCAGAAAGCTCAGGATCAGGCCGCTGCTGATGCCGAGCAGCTCGCGGCCGTCAGCCAGGGCGCCGCTGATGCCGCGCATGGCAACTTCGAACGGGATGCCGCGATCTGTGTGGGTCTGCGGATCGTAGAAAGGCTCCGTGTGGACGACGTTCTGCTCTTCGCACTTCTGCAGGTAGGCCCAGGTCAGGTCGTAGAAATCCTGCTCGGTGCGAAGTACGTCGGCCCCGGCGTAGTACAGATCAAGAAACTCCTGCAAATTGCCGAAGTTGTAGGCGCTGCGCAGCGCATCGACATTGTCCCAGGGCAGGGCAATCTTGTTGCGTTCGGCCAGGCGAAACAGCAGCTCGGGTTCGAGCGAGCCCTCGAGGTGCAGATGAAGCTCGGCTTTGGGCAAGGCGTTGAGCCAGTCGTACATGAGAAACCCCCGTCCTGAAAAATTGCATTTAAGCATGTTGGAGGAGTTGACCCAAAGGTCAACTAACGATCCGGCTGCACGTTGCCGAGCATTGCCCGAAATTTTTTGCCAGTCAGCTATTTGGCCTGTGCAAAAAACGAGCAAGTTGTTCCAAGCGAGGCCGGACGGGGCCGGCCGCTGACAGCCCAAAGGTTATCCACAAGCTTGTCCACTGCAATTGCGAATAACCAGACGAAACGATGATAGCGATCTGCAATCGCACGCTGGGCATGGTTCAGGCGATAAAAAAACGATGAAAATCAACGTGTTTTGGTGATATGTGCAAGCTTCCGGTGGCGCAGATCAAAAAATGATCGATATTGCCGGAGCCGCATCAAGACTGGGGTTGCAGGGTTGCTCACATTGTTATCCACAACTTGATGCACATAAATGGTGGAAAACCTGACGACATAAAAAAGCCGCACTTGCTGTTGCAAGCACGGCTTTCGAGCCTGGCGCGCCGTTATGACACGCGTCGCTACTTGTCAGTTTTGCTTGATGGGCTCGACAGGTTCACGCACAACGTCGGGCTCATCATCGTCAGGCATGGTCACATCGACATCAGGAACAGTGATGACCTTTTCCTTGGTGCCAACATCCACTTCTGGCGCATCGACGTCGTACTCAGGCATGTTGCCGCCCTCGACTTCTACGTCTGGCAGCGAGCCTTCTTCGGTTTTCTCGACATCGCAACCGGCCATGCCCAAGGTGGTCAGCAGCACGGCGCCGGGGATCAGCCACTTATATTTGCTTTTCATTCGTCAGACTCCTGTTTCGCAGCGGAATGCGTGTCTCGGCACTTCCACTCGTTTGTGTTGGGGGACATGCGCATGACTGCGCCGACCCAACGGCAAGTGCCGCTGTTATAGGGACTTCTCTGATATCGAGCAGTTCAACGGGACACGAAGCTCAAGGCTCCAGCAAGTGCAGTTCGGAGCGGCCACGGCTGATGTCGGACAGTAGCTTTTGCACCTGCGGTTGCCGCGCCGCTGGGAAGGCCAGTTGCAATTCGGCGCCTTCTGCATCAAAGGTTTCGCTGTCAATCAGTGCGTCATAGTCACTCAGGCGCGACTTGAGCAGCGCCAACTCGGCGAAGCGGCAATGGCAGCTGCAGCGAACCCTGGCAACCAGCTCGACGCGCTCGCCAGCCTGCAGACATTTCGCCGCAGCACCGCCATAGGCTCGGGCCAGGCCGCCAGTCCCGAGTTGGATGCCGCCGAACCAGCGAATCACCACCACGACCACTTGGTCGCAGTTCTGCCCCTCGATGGCGGTCAGCATGGGGCGGCCTGCCGTTCCGCCGGGCTCGCCGTCATCACTGAATCGGTACTGATTGCCAACCTTCCACGCCCAACAGTTATGCGTGGCGCTGGCATCGCTGACTGCCTGGATGAACGCGTGGGCGTCTTCGGGGCTGGACACCGGCGCAGCCTTGGCGAGGAAGCGGCTCTTGCGGATGGTTTCCTGATATTCGCAAGGCGAGGCAAGGGTGGAGGTCATGTGCATCGCGGGCTGTGAAAAGGGATCGAGGATTGTAGCGGCGACCGTAGCCGAGCGGGGACCCGATGCTCCGGCCGCAGGGGGGATGGAAGGACCACTGGGTCGATCAGACTGAACTTAGAACGGCGCGATCGGCACGAAATATCTGAAAGGGCGAACCATCGCTCCCCTCAACATCGACCATGGAGGTATCCAATGCTCAATGCCAAATTCGACGCATGCATCCAGGCTTGTTCCAACTGCGCCATCGCTTGTGAAACCTGCGCTGCATCCTGTCTGCGCGAAGACGACGTGAAAATGATGGCCCGCTGCATCGAGCTTGACCGAGACTGCGCCGACCTGTGTGCACTTGCCGCCACGCTGATGGCCCGTGACAGCAAGCTCGCCCAAGAGATTTGCCGCATCTGTGCGCAAGCCTGCCGCGACTGTGCTGAAGAATGTGGCAAGCACCAGATGGACCACTGCGAGGCCTGCGCCGAAGCCTGTCGCCAATGCGCTGAAGAGTGCGAAAAGATGGCGGCGTAATCGATATGCCGTTGGTTTCGAGGGTCGAGCAGCCACAGTTGCCGGCCCTTTTTCAGGCCAGCCAGTCCAAGGTCAGGATCAGCCTGCGCTCGCCGGGCGCCGCCTGCGGTGAGCGGTGGATGATGCCGGCGCCTTCGTTACCCTCCCATCTCTCTCCCTTGAACAGCGCGACTTCACCCGCCAACAGTCGCTCGATGCCCTGCGGTGCGACCGTGGGATCGCCAAGGCGATGGCGCGGTATGGCGTGTTCAGGCAGCCATTCGCTGCCCGCGCCGGCATAGGTGGTAAGCAGGCGCAAGGGCACATGGTCGACGTGGAAGCGTGGGCACATTGCCTTGTCCAGAATCCTCAGTCGCAGCCCGATCCGGCGTGCTTCGACAAGAGAGCTAAACGCACGGACCAACCAGGCGACGTCAGCCACGAAACCAGCGTGCCCGGCAATATCGCGGTAGGCCGTCGCCAGAGCAAACGTCTCGACCTCGCCGTTTGCATCATGCTCGATGGTCAGCGATTCGGCCAAGGGCTCGCCCAGCGCCATCAAGGTCTGCGCGAAGCCGGCGATATGAGGCGGCAGCTGGCGCTGCCACACAGAGAGGTTGACGTTCTCAAGCAGCGCATCGCCCAGGACTGCCGGGGCGTGTCCGAATATTTGCTGAGGGATTGCGCTGACCGGCTGCCGCGCCAGCATCACGCAACCTCCTGATGCCAGGGCACGAACGGGTCCGGTAGGCGCAGCCATTGCTCAGGACCTAGGTTCCACTCGTAGTCGCTGAGCAGGCAGGCGTCGAGTTCGGCGCGCAAGCGATGGAAGTCGATGTGCTGGCCGATAAAGACCAGTTCCTGACGGCAATCCCCGCTGTCATCGCGCCATTTCGAGCGGATTGCCGCACGCGATTCCTCGTCTACGGGCCACTGGGCGTCCGGAGTGAAACGCCACCAGCGGCCGGCATATTCGTAGCGCATCAGCCCGCCGGCTTGGGACCAGCTACCGGCTTCCTGCGGGCGGCTGGCCAGCCAGAAATAGCCCTTCGAGCGAAGCAGCCGGCCGTTGCTCCACTCCCGGTTGAGGAAGGCATGGAAGCGTTCTGGATGGAATGGGCGACGCGCCAGGTAGGCGGTTGACGCGATGCCGTAGGCTTCGCTCTCAGGAATGTGCTCGCCGCGCAGTTCCTTGAGCCAGCCCGGCGCCTGCGCTGCGCGCTCGAAATCGAAGCGTCCGGTGTCGAGTATTTTCGACAGCGCTACGTTGCCCATGCTGATGGGCAGGATTTCGGCGTGGGTGTTCAAACGGGCCAGGATGGCGCCCAGCTCTTCACGTTCGGCACTGGAGATGAGATCGATCTTGCTGATGAGGATCACGTCAGCGAATTCCACTTGCTCGATCAGCAGGTCGGTGATCGAGCGCTCATCCTCTTCGCCCAGGGTTTCGCCACGACTGGCCAGAGGCTCGGCCTCGTGGAAGTCGCGCAGGAAGTTGACCCCGTCGACCACCGTGACCATGGTGTCCAGCCGTGCCAGGTCGGCCAGGCTCTGGCCTTGCTCGTCGCGAAAGGTGAAGGTCTCGGCCACCGGCAAGGGCTCGGAAATGCCGGTTGACTCGATCAGCAGGTAATCGAAGCGGCCTTCACGCGCCAGCTTGGCCACTTCCTCGAGCAGGTCCTCGCGCAGCGTGCAGCAGATGCAGCCATTACTCATCTCGACCAGTTTCTCTTCGGCACGATTGAGACTGACGTCGCGCTGGACCTCGCCACCGTCGATGTTGATTTCGCTCATGTCGTTGACGATCACCGCGACGCGGCGACCCTCGCGATTCTTCAGGATGTGGTTCAGCAGCGTACTTTTGCCGGCGCCCAGAAAGCCGGACAGCACGGTGACGGGAAGGCGATTCATGGCGGTCTCTCAGGCGGTTCGTTGGTGTTTTTCGCGCTGTTCCTGGCGCTCTTTGGCTTCAATGCAGAGCGTCGTGGTGGGCCGCAGCAATAGGCGCTTCAGCCCGATGGGCTCGCCGGTTTCGGCGCACCAGCCGTATTCGCCGCGGGCGAGGGCGTCCAGCGAGTCGTCAATCTTGTCGAGCAGCTTCTTTTCCCGCTCCAGCAGCCGGAGCTGCCACTGACGTTGCTCTTCAGCTGTGCCGACATCGGATGGATCGCTGTTGGGCTCTTGTTCGCGCAACTGCTGAAACTCGTCATCAATGCGAGCCTGCAAGTCGGCGCGCTGGTGCAATAGCAAGTCTCGGAAGAACCCTTGTTGGGCTTCATTCATATAGGCGTCGGCGGGTAGCGCGAGGAGTTCGGTTTCGGTCATGGAGGTATGCACAGCCAGTTGGATGCAATAGTTATAACATAACATAACATAACATAAAGCAAGCTGCGCAAACGGGAACGTTGGCCGGACGGCCAGCCGTGGCGGGTATCGGAAAGACAACCTGCGCTGGTCAGGCGCAGGTCAGGTTGGCGGGTTAGTGACTGCCTCGCAGGCCGTGGTAGGCGCGGTCGAAATACACCAGGCCGTCCGCGTCGTTCTGGTGCTTGAGTGCCAGTACTTCGCAAAAAAGGATGTCGTGAGTGCCGACAGTGGTGCTGTGGCTGACGCGGCAATCGAAGGAGACAGCGGCACCTTCCAGTACGGGCGAGCCCGTCAGCCAGGTGGTCCAGCTTGCGGCAGCGAAACGTTCGGCCATCGGCGTTTTGCCGCCAAACAGGTTGGACAGGTCGCGCTGACCGCTGGCCAACGTATTGACGCAGAGCTGCTCGTTGGCCGTGACAGCCGCGTGCGCCGATGCCGCTCGGTTCAGGCAGACCAGCAAAGTTGGCGGATCATCCGTCACGCTACACACGGCTGTCGCGGTAAAGCCGGCGCGCCCAGCGGGGCCATCGGTAGTGATCACGTTGACCGCAGCGGCGAGGCGCGCCATGGCGTCGCGGTAGTCCTGCTTGATCACGGGTGGGGTGGTGACGTTGGTGGGGTCGAGTTCAGCCAGGTTCATATCGGGTCTCCATCAGGCGAACGCGCAGGCGCGGTCGAAAGGCAGGCGCGGCAGCCGGTCGCGCAGCTTGCTGGTATCGCCATAGCCGAGGTTGATCAGCAGGTTGGATTTCCAGGTCGTGTCGTTGAAGAAGGCTTCGTCCAGAGCCTTGGTGTCAAAGCCGGACATCGGGCCGCAATCGAGGCCCAGAGCACGCGCGGCGAGGATCAGGTAGCCAGCCTGCATGGAGCTGTTGCGCAGGGCATTTTCAGCGATCAATGCCGGCTGGCCGGCATACCAGCTACGGGCGTCGGCGAAGGGGAACAACTCGGGCAGCGTCTCGGGAAAATCCTCGTCATAGGCGACGATAACCGTCACCGGGGCGCTCATGGTTTTGTCTAGGTTGCCCTTGGAGAGACACGGCGCGAGCTTTTCCTTGGCCTCGGCTGTGCGGACGAAAACGAAGCGCCCAGGGCAGCTGTTGACGGCGGTCGGGCCCAGGCGAACCTGGTCATAGAGCTGTTCGAGCAGCGCGTCCGGCACCGGTTTGTCCAGCCAGGCGCTGTGTGTGCGGCCTTCGCTGAACAGGGTCGCAAGGGCTTGTGGATCGAATGGGGTGTGCATTTCAGTGTCCTCAGGCTGCCGCGGCCTGGCCGCATTGCTCGGCCAGGAAGTCCAGCAGGACTCGGTTGAAGGGTTCGCTGTCGCTGACGCTAGAGGCATGTCCGCCATATTCCAGCAATGCCAGTCGGGCGTTGGGCAGGGCCTCGGCCATGTGCTGCGAGCGATTCCAGGGCACCAACATGTCGTCGCGGTTGGCGATCAGCAGCGTGGGCGTCTGGATCGTTGGCAGCACGGCCTCGATATCGAAGCTCAGCAACGCGCCGATCCGCCGCAGCAGACTGGCCGTGGTCGGGAAATTCGCCAGTGCGTGTTCATCGTCCCTCGCCAGTTTCTCGCTGTTGGCGACGATCCAGTCCGCCGGGTAGAGAAACAGCGATTGCGCCTGCACGTACGCGGCCGGACCGCTGTCGCGCAAAAGGTTCTGGCGTACGGCAAAGCACCGTGCGCTGTGAGGGTTTGGGCTGCTCCAGGCATTGACCAGCACCTGGCTCTGTAACCGTTGCGGGCTCAGCAGGGCCATTTGCAGACCAACAAGCCCACCCAGCGCGTGACCGATGAAATGACACTGGTGAATATTCAGGCTGTCGAGCAGGTCCAGCAGTTCGAGCGCCATGGTGGTGATCGAGTAGCCCTCGGGTAACGAGGCCTGGCTCTTGTTAGTGCCGAGCTGGTCGTAGACGACCACGCGGTAGTCTTGGGTCAGCACCGGCAATTGCGGCGTCCAGAACGCGCCCGCGCCGCCAAGGCCCGAGCTGCAGACCAGCGTCGGGGCGTCCGACTCCTGGCGGCCGTAGATTTCATAATGCATAACGAACCTCCTTACAGATCAGTGCACGCCTGGGGTGGCGCATCTGCCGCGAGAGGCCACGCCGGATGCTCGCCAACAGCACCTATGGATGTCTGGCAGAGGAAGCACGAGGCTGCTGACCGAGCCGATTTGACCGATGGCCGACCCAGCCGCCCTGCGCTTCAGCGTGGCGTTTCGCGCGTTGCTATTGGCCGACGTGCGCGATGCTGGCGATCTCGATCAGCGCATCGGGTTTCACCAGACCGCACTGGATGCAATAGCGCGCGGGTTTCTCGCCGGGGAAGTACTCGGCATACACCTCGTTGACCTTCGCGTAGTTGGCCCAGTCGGTGAGCATGATCATGTTGAAGGTGACGTCGTCCATGCTGCCGCCGGCGGCCTCGACGACGCCCTTGATGGTTTCCAGGACGTGGCGGGTCTGGGCGGCGGCGTCGCCGACGTGAACGACGTTGTTGTCCTTGTCGAAGGGCAGGGTGCCGGAGACATAGACCACGCCATCGGCCATGGAGCCGGGGACGTAGGGCGCGAGCGGTTTGCCGGAGCCGGCAGGGATGATGGATTGCTTGGGCATGACGGTGATTCCTTGCAAGGCGATGTTTGGGGCCGCTGCGTTGCGGCACTGTCGTTATGAATCAGGAAGCAGTGGCGGTAGCTTCGACCTGGGCGAAGGTGTTGCAGAAATCGCTCACGCTGGAGACCCAGCCAAAGAACGTCTCGATGTTGTACAGCGCTGCCAGCTGGGCGAACTCCGGCCCGGCCTGATGGGTTGCATCGGCCAGCACCACGCCGAAATATTCGAGGTGAAAGCCATCGCGCAGCGTCGACTCCACGCACACATTGGTGGCAATGCCGGTGAACACCAGATTGCGGATGCCACGGGCGCGCAGCGTGCTGTCCAGATGCGAGTTGAAGAACCCGCTATAGCGCGGCTTGGGCACCACGATGTCGCCGGGCTGCGGCGTGAGTTCATCCACCAACTGATAATCCCAGCCGCCCTTGGCCAGCAGTGTGCCGCCCAGCTCGGGGCGCTTTCGCATGGTTTTCAGGGCGTTGGATTTGTGCCAATTGGGCGAACCCGGACCGCCGGCTTCGACGTACTGAGCGTCCCAGCCGTTCTGCAGGAAGACCACCTGAATACCCGCTGCACGTGCGGTGGCCAGCGCCTGCAGAATCTTCTCGATCACCGGCCCGGTGCTCGACACATCGAAGCCCGCCAGGTCCAGATAGCCGCCTTTGGTTGAGTAGGCGTTCTGCATGTCCACCACGACCAGCGCGGTCTCACTCGCCTTGATCGCCAGCGGCTCGGGGCGAGCCGGTAGCTTCAGCGTGGCGCCAGCTGGATCCAGGCCGTAGCCTGAAAAATGCTCGGCGGCGCTCATCAGGCGGACTCCTTCAGGTGCTCGATATGACGACGGCTCTGCATCAGCGGTTGGATCTTGTGGCCGAACGCCTCGATGCCCCCGAGGAAGTCATCGAAGGTCAGCATCACGCCCTGCATGCCTGGCACCGTCGCGATTTCGTCGAGCATCCTCGCTACGTTGGCGTAGGAGCCAACGAGCGTGCCCATGTTGATGTTCACGGCTGAGGTCGGGTCGGCCATCTGCCGGATGTTGGTGTCGCTGCCGGAGGTCTTGTCCGCCGCGCCCTGTTCGCCCAGCCAGGCGATGGCTTCCTGATCGACACCCGCCTTGTAGTGGTCCCACTTGGCGCGGGCGGCTTCGTCGGTCTCGTCGGCGATAACCATGAACAGCACACAGGATGTGACGCTGCGGCCCGTCTTTTCGGTGGCCTTGAGCAACCGCTCCGTGGCAGGCGCGAAGGCGGTCGGCGTGTTCACGCCCTTGCCGAAGCAGAAGTTGTAATCGGCGTATTGCGCCGAGAACGCCATGCCGGCATCCGAAGAGCCCGCGCAGATGATCTTCATGTTCGCCTGGGGTTTGGGGCTGACGCGGCAGTCTTCCATCTGGAAGTGCTCGCCCTTGAAATCGCTGCGTCCGGTTTCCCAGAGGTCGCGCAACACTTGGGCATATTCGCCAAGGTACTGGTATCGCGTACCGAAGAACTCATCGCCCGGCCACATGCCCATCTGGCTGTACTCGGGCTTCTGCCAGCCGGTCACCAGATTCACACCGAAGCGGCCATTGGAAATCGAGTCGATGGTCGAGGCCATGCGCGCCACGATGGCCGGCGGCAGGGTGAGGGTAGCGGCGGTGGCGAACAGCTGGATCTTGCTGGTGACAGCCGCAAGCCCCGCCATCAGCGTGAAGGACTCCAGGTTGTGCTCCCAGAATTCGGTCTTACCGCCAAAGCCGCGCAGCTTGATCATCGACAGCGCGAAATCGAACCCGTAGCCCTCGGCCTTCTGCACGATGGCCTTGTTGAGTTCGAAGGTCGGCATGTACTGCGGCGCGTTTTCGGAAATGAGCCAGCCGTTGTTGCCGATCGGAATGAAAACACCAACATCCATGGGAAGCACCTCTGTACGCAATGGCTAGAAAGCGCTGCCCGAACGTGGCGGGCAGGGTCACAGAGGCTTTTGCAGAAAGCAGGCCAGAAGTTGAATTAACTTATATATCAATAAGATGGATCTGAATTGGGTGGCTAGGTAGACCATTTGGTCCGAAACAGAGCACCTGGTTTGTGCGGGCGGCCCCTCCGTTGCGCAAAAAGCGCGCAAACAGCTTGCAGAGCGTCTGCTTGTGCCGCACTGACCTCTGGCGCGCTACAGTAACGTCCCGTTTGCCCCCATCCGGTAATGCAGTGACAGACCAGACCCCAACAGCTCCACGCCGACGCCTGACCGCCGGCAAGACCGCCAAGAAGAAGGGCGCGGCACGTGTTCCCAGTGCCAGCGCAGTGGACCGTCGTGCCCGCATGATCGAGAGCAAGCGGGCCACCATCCTCAGCGCTGCCCTTGGGCTTTTTTCGCGCTTCGGCCTGCACGGCACCAGCCTGGATCAGGTCGCGACCCAGGCCGACGTGTCAAAGACCAACCTGCTGTACTACTTCGGCAGCAAGGAAGACCTCTATATAAACGTGCTGCGGCAACTGCTCGAGGTCTGGCTGCGGCCGCTGCAGGCGTTTTCAGCGGAGCAGGACCCGATCGAGGCGATCAGCGACTACTTGCGCGTCAAGCTCGAACTCTCCCGCGACCATCCCGAAGAATCCCGGCTGTTCTGCATGGAGATCATGCAAGGCGCGCCGTTGCTGTTGGGCGAGTTGGAGCAGCCCTTGCGTGAGCTTGTCGAGAACAAGGTCGCCGTGATCCAGGCCTGGATAGATGCCGGCAAGCTGGCGGCAGTCAGTCCTCATCATCTGATCTTTTCGCTCTGGGCAACCACCCAGCACTACGCCGACTTCCGCGTGCAGATCGAAGCCGTCGCCGGCAAGACGCTGGATGATCCGGCATTCTTCGAGCAAACGCTCAAGAGCTTGCAGGCGTTGATACTGGATGGCGTCAGACCGCGCTGACAGCGCATCGGGCTCCAGCCGGAGGAGCCCGAACATGAGCAAACCCTTGATCAACTGGCCGCTGCAGCGTAGCCGTACCGCTTTCTTCTGTATCCATCCTTCAAGGAGCTTTTCCGTGTTCACCGTTAAAGCCACCCAGCACGTGCTCGCCGTAGATGATCTGGAGAAAACCGAGCGCTACTTTCTCGACGTGCTTGGTTTCTCTGTGCGATTCCGCGTCGAGGGCTGGTCATTTATCAGCCTTGGGGATTTTCACGTGATGCTCGGGCACTGCCCGGACGAAGTGCCGGCCCGTGAAACCCATGAGCACGCCTATTTCGCATACGTTAACTGCGACGGCATTGACGAGCTTTACGCCAGATACCAGCAGCGAGGCGCCGTTATTTTCCAGCCGATTTCCGACAAGCCATGGGGCATGCGCGAGTTTGGCGTTGCGACGCCCGAAGGGCATCGGATGATGTTCGGCGAAGACATTGGCGATGCCTGATTGGTTGGGCGCAGTGGGTTTCGAATTCGACCAACCTCATTCCTGTTTTTTGTATCGCACCCGGATATCTACGGCTCAATGACCCACGCAAACAGCGCTTCATTCCCAATGATGGATATCCGGTTCTCGGAGATCGAACAAAACGTCCCTGCCTTGCCAGGGATCTACGAGATCTACACGAACGATGGCGAAGCGCTAAAAGTCGGGATCGGCGTCAACCTGCGCAAGCGGCTGATTCAGCATCGCAGGTCGCGCCAGAGTCGGTTGGTACTCAAGCCCGGTGGCAGTTGGGAAAACCCCGCCGATGTCAGAAGCACACAGTCGATATTGGCGAAGCACCTGTACTTCGCTGGTTGTGCCGATGGATATGATCTCCGCACGGAGGCGGGGCGACAGGCGTTTCTCGAGGAGCGCTGCTTCATCCGCTTCCGGGTTACTTCGAGCCGCAAGGAGGCCCGTTCGCTGGAGCTCGCGCTGGAGGCCAGCGGAGCCTTCCTTTTTCAAGGGCGGGTAAGTCGTCCCTTGCAGCGGAGCTGACCTCTGCGGGGGAGGCGTCAGCAGCTACAGGCTTCTCTCGGCTGGCTGCCTCCGCCGATCCCATTGCGCGATCTGCACCAGAACCACAAGCGTCACGATCGGCAGCAGTCCGATGTTCACCGCGGCCCAGCCGGCCTGGGCGATCAGCGCACCGGAAGCGAAGGACATCACTGCGGCGACGCTACCGTTGCTCAACTCCATCAAGCCCTGCGCCCGTGCTCGCTCGTCGGGTACATGACCCTGACCCAGCTGGGTGGTGCCGGCGACCAGCATCAGGTTCCAACCGACGCCGAGCAGGCAGCTGCTGATCATGAAGTGCCAGTGGGTGATGCCGAGCAGCGCGACTATCGCACTGACGATCAGCAGGGCTGCGCCGCCGCAGGCGACCAGTCGGCAGCCCCAGCGGTCCACCAACGGCCCGGCGACGAAAGCCGGGAGGAACATGCCGAGCATGTGCCACTGGATGACTTGCCCGCTGGCCTGCAGATTCAGGCCTTCGCCATGCATCGCCAAGGGCGTGGCGTTCATCACCAGAATCATCAGGCCGTGGCCGGCGGCAGTGGTCAGCACCGCGGCGCGAATGGTCGGCCGCGCCAGCAGTGCCCGCCAACTGACCGCTGGCAGGGCGGCGTGAGCAGTTGGTGCACCGCTGCTCGCCGGCAAGCCAGCAAGCACCAGTACGCCCAGCGCTGCGAGGCTGGCGATCAGCAGATAGGTGCCGGCAAAGGGGACGGCAGTGATATCGCGCGCCATATGGCCGAGCGTGGGCGCTATCAGCGCGGCCAATACGCCGCCGCCGATCACGCAGGCGGTGGCGCGACCCTTGAAGGCGTCACTCACCGCTTCCAGCGCGGCGAAGCGGTAGAACATGGCTGAAGCCTGGTAGGCGCCGATCGGCAACGCGCCGAGACACAGCAGGGTGAAGCTGTCGAGCCAGAGCGACAGCGCGCTGATCAGCCCGCCCAGCACGCCGGCCAAGGCACCGATCAGAAAACCGGCCCGCCGGCCGCGGCGCTGCATCAGCCCCGCTAGCGGCTGCAGGGCGAGCAAGCCGCCGAGCATCAGCAGGGCAAGCGGCAGGGTGGCGAGCCCCGCCACGGGTGCCAGGCGCAGCCCGACGATGGCGGTGAAGATGATCCCGGTCATCGAGCATGACCAGAACAACGCTTGGGCAATGAACAGGCGCAGGACCTGCGGATTGTTGAGCAGTAAGTGCATAGGTGCGGCTCCCTGAGGGTGACGAGCGGGCACAGCGCTGCCTGGCCAGATGCCGAGTGCGCCGGGGAACAGTGAGTGAGGTCGGACGAGGCGTCAGCCGAAGCGCTGGTAAAACTCTCGCGGGCTGACAGACAGGTGTTTCTGAAAGCTGCGCCTGAGGTTTTCCGGATGACCTAAACCGGTTAACCGCGCCACGTCGCAATCGAGGCCTGCGCGTCGAGCAGCAGATTGCGCGCGGCCTCCAGACGCACCCTTTCGATGTACTGCCCCGGCCCTATGCCGGTTTCCTGGCTGAACAGGCGACTGAGAGTGCGCGGCGTCATGTGCGCCTGGGCGGCCAGTGCGTCGATAGAAAGATCGTCGCCCAAATGCCCGGGTATCCATTCCAGCAGCGCGGCCAGGCGCGCCACACTGCTGGTCGGTGCCATCAGCAGCGGGCTGAACTGGGTCTGTCCGCCGGGCCTACGCAGGAACATCACCAAACGCTGGGCGACTGCCAAAGCCAGGGCGCGGCCGAGATCCGCCTCGACCAGGGCCAGCGCCAGGTCGATGCCCGCGGTAACGCCCGCCGAGCTGAACAGGTGCGCCGCCTGCGAGTCGCTCGGGTCGTAGGTGTGCAGCCGATCGCCCTGCACCTCGATGGCCGGGTACGAGCCCAGGGCGGCAAGATCAGCCCAGTGCGTGGTTGCCTTGCGCCCGTCGAACAGCCCCGCTTCGGCCAGGATCAGCGCGCCGGAGCAGACCGATCCCAGGCGGCGTACCCTGGGTTCTGCCCTTCGCAGCCAGTCAAGCAGCGGTTGGTCATGCTTCTGCACATCCACGCCGACGCCGCCCGGCACCAGCAGCGTATCCAGCGTGGCGGGATCGCACCCGGCCCAGCTCGCATCCGCCACCAGCTTCAGCCCCGCCGAGGTCGCGACCGGGCCGACGCTGGCGCCGAGCAGCATCAGCTCGTAATGGCGCGGCAAGCCTTGACGCTGCCGCTCCACGTTCGCGGAGGCAAACACCTGCATTGGGCCGGTGACGTCCAGGCTCATGACATCCGGGTAGATCAGGCAGGCGACGGTGCGGGTGGCGTCCATGGGGCACCTCTCAGGGAAGATGCCTGCAGTCTGCTGCCGAGGCGAATCTGTCGCAATGACAAGGTTCCCACGGATCTTGCCAGAATCGCTGCGGGCGGCCATTCACCACCATCGCTCCCACGAGTGTGGCGCTGCGGGGTACGTGGGATCGGCGAGCGGACGGCTCTGTTTCGATTGCGGCCTGGGCTCAGCTGTTCTTGGCCCGCAACCTATACTGCCCCGGTGTCATGCCTACGACGCGCTTGAAGTCGTGAATGAAGTGCGCCTGGTCGCTGTAGCCGCAGGTGAGGGCTGTATCGAGCAGCGGCTGGCCGGTGCGTAGCTGGTTGCGCACCAGGGCCACACGCTGAATGCGGCTGAACTGCTTCGGCGTCATCCCCACTTGGTGGCGGAACAGGCGCTCCAGTTGCCGCTGGCCGAGCGGTACGCTCTGGAGCAGGTCGGCCAGGCGGGCACGGCCGCCCTCGGCCGCGATCTGCGCCAGCAGCTGTTGCACCGGCGTGCGACGCGCTTGGCTTGCACTCAGACGCCTGAGCAGTTCGCGCTCGACCACAGCCTGCTGCGCGTCCCGTTTCAGTTCAGCCAGCTGATCGATCAGGTGCGCGAATCCAAGCCTGGGCCAACTGGCGTCGTGGAATCCAGCCAGCTCGTCGAGACCGATGCCGAATACCGCGTCGCCCATGCCGGGACGGAAACGCACGCCCATCATCCTGACCTGACCCAACAGCTGGAGGCGGGCGCTGGACAGCTGCGGGCCAGCGATCAGGGTCCGCGGCGTGCGTTGCGAACCATCGAAATTCAACGGGTCGGCGAAGTTGAAGATGACGCCGCTGCCGCCGTCCGGGTGCAGCATCTGCTCGTCGTAGACCTGCGAGCCGTCGCCTTCCATCCACCAGAAACGCTGCACGTACGCAGCCAGCGCCGGGCTTGGCGGGCGGGTGATGAAACCCTGCAGGGAGGGCAGGCGGCCGTGGACGGAATCGGACATGACGGGCCCGTTGGATGATGTCGAAAATCTACAATAGCGCAGCCTGGAGGCTGCGTAGCCTTAATTGCACATTCAAACCTAGGAGTGACCACCATGCGCATGAACTACCAGGCCGCCGCCCCTGAGGTGATGACCGCCATGATTGGACTGGAAACCTATCTGGCACGGCAGAGCCGCCGTGAAGACGGTATCGACAAACCGCTGATGGAGCTGGTGAAGATTCGCGTCTCGCAGATCAATCACTGTGCATTCTGCATCGACATGCATACCAGGGACGCCCGCGCCATCGGTGAAACCGAGCAGCGCATCTATGCCTTGAGTGCCTGGCGCGAAACGCCGTTTTTCACTGAGCGAGAACGCGCCGCGTTGGCCTGGGCCGAGGCCAATACGCTGCTGCCAAACGGTATAGAGCAAGCCCTGTTCGACGAGGTGCGCCAGCAATTTTCCGAGGCCCAGCTGGCCAACCTCACGCTGGCGATAGCGACCATCAATGCCTGGAACCGCTTTGGTGTGTCCTTCGCGCCGGTGCCGGGCAGCTATCAGCCGGAGTAGTACAACCCTCTGCCGCCTGGCTGGAAAGGCGGGCGGCTCAGGGTATGAGGTCCTGGTTGCTCATGGCGCAGAAGCTCTGCGCCTGCCTGGGCGAAGGAAGCGCCCGCAGTTGAGTCATGCATTGGGCCTGGCTCGACGTTCGCGCTGCGCTGAGCATGGCCTGCCCATCGACGCTGATCAGGTAAGGCCGGTTGTAGCGGGGCCCGTCTCGCCAGACGCTGCAGCGAAGATCGCTCAAGGCGCAGCGGTATTGCATGTGGCCGGAAAACCCCTTGAACCGGTCGCTCCGGAACACATGGTGGTATTTCTGCCAGTCGCGGGCGCGCTGGCCCTCGCGCACTGCTTCGATGCAGCTGTCCAGCTCGGTGATGTCTGGTTCATGCAGGAAAATGCTTTGCGCCAGGCTCGAACCATCCAGTTGCATGGTTGCCACCAGATAGACGCGTTGTTCGGCCGCCTGCGTCGTGAGCGCCCCTAGCAAACCCAACGCCAACATCCCTGTCCTGATCAATTCGCCTGCTCCTGAATGGCTGTCTCTTCGAGGGACGCACCCTAGCCGAGGATGCTGTCTGCAAACAAGTTCGGGGCGTGAACGGAACGGCTCGCAGCGCTTGCCGACCATCAACGATGGGAACAAACACCAGCAAAAGCGCGTGCCGTCGACCTTAGGGTCCCGGCGTGAGCGTCAAGGTTGGGGAAATCAAATGTTGCAAGCCCATCGTCGAAGCCAGCTAACGTTTGCCTGCTTTGCTGTAAATTGGCCTGCCATGAGCAACGAAACCTTTCTTACATGACCCTCCTGATAGCGTTCGCTGTCTTATCCATCCTCGTTTCATTCATCTGCTCGATCCTCGAGGCTGCGCTGCTGTCACTAACGCCCAGCTTCATCGCTCATCAAAAGGCTTCCCGTCCGAAGCTTTATGAACGTTTGAAAGAATTGAAAGACAAGGTCGACCAGCCGCTGGCTGCGATCCTGACGCTCAACACCGTCGCCCACACCGTCGGCGCGACTGGCGTCGGGGCGCAGGTCACCGTGGTGTTCGGCAATGGCTATGTCGGTATCGCGTCCGCCTTGATGACGGTCCTGATCCTGGTGCTGTCCGAGATACTTCCCAAGACCATCGGTGCCCGCTACTGGCGCACCCTTGCGCCGTTCCTGCCGCCGATTCTCAATGGCATGATCTGGGTCCTCAGACCCTTCATCTTCATGTCGGACATGATCATGCGGCTCGTCGGCGGCAAAGAGCCTGAGCACGATATCCGTCAGGAGATCAAAGCCCTGACAGTGCTTGGTCGCGAGAACAAGAGCCTTGATGAGGATGAGCAGCGCGTCATCCGCAACATCCTCGACCTGCACGACATCAAGGTTCGCGACGTGATGACGCCGCGCACGGTCTGCGATTACACCTCGCCGGACACCAGCATCGAAGCGTTCAAGGAAAAGGTCGCTGACAGCCAGTTTTCGCGCTACCCGGTGATTGGCGATGACGAGAGTCCTCTTGGCCTTGTGTTCCGCTATGACGCCCTGGCGGCGCCGGACGACCAGGCTCCGGTTTCGACGATCATGAAGCCGCTGCGGGTAGCGCCGGAAATGACGAGCGTCGAAAACCTCATGACCCAGCTGCTGCACGAGCGTCAGCATATGTGCCTGGTATACGACGAGTTCGGTAGCTGGCGTGGGCTGGTCACGCTGGAAGACATCATGGAAACCATCATCGGCAAGCCGATCATGGACGAAACCGATGACATCCCCAACATGCGCCGCTTCGCCAAGCGCCGCTGGGATCACCGGACCAAGAGAGCTCGTCAGAACTGATTCGGCGAGCTGAGACTGGAGGCCACGATGCGTTCCGCTGATGGCGCTCAGCTAGCGCCGCCGTCAACGACGGCGGCGCCTCTATCCGTTCTATTTCGGCTGCAATTCCAGCAACCGACCTCCGTCGCCATCCTCCAGCAGCCATACGCTTCCGCCCGGACCTTGTTCGACTTCGCGGATGCGCACTTTCATGTCGTAGCGTGCAGCCTCGCTGGCTTCCTCGCCGTTCAGTGTGACCCGAACCAGCCCTTCCGAGGACAGCCCGCCCAGCAGGGCGTCGCCTTTCCAGTCGGCAAACCGCTCGCCGTCGTAAATGATCAGGCCTGCAGGGGAGATCACCGGTGTCCAGGAAATCTTCGGCGCGATGAATTCAGGGCGCGTGTCGTGATCGGGAATCGGCCGGCCGCCGTAGTGGTCGCCGTTGGAGACTTCCGGATAACCGTAATTGCCGCCTTTCTGGATCAGGTTGAACTCGTCACCGCCTTCCGGGCCCATCTCGTGTTCCCACAGGCGCCCCTGCGCATCGAAGGCGATCCCCAATGGGTTGCGATGCCCAAGGGACCAGATCTGGGCCGTCACGCCGCCTTGATCAGCGAACGGATTGTCGGCCGGCACGCTGCCGTCCTCGTTCAGGCGGACCACTTTGCCCAGATTGGCGTTCATGTCCTGCGCGGGCGTGAATTTCTGCCGCTCGCCGGAAGTGATCCACAGCTTGCCGTCCGGACCGAATGCGAGGCGATGCCCGTAATGGCCTTTGCCGGAAACCTTGGGCGACTGTCGCCAGATCACTTTCGGGTCTAACAGCTCGCCGCCATCGGCGTTCCGTTTCAGGATTGCGCGGGTGACCGCTGCGCCCCGGTTGCCGTCCTCACCATGCTCGGCATAGCTGAGGTAGATGACGTTGTTCTGAGCGAAGTCCGGATGAAGGATGACGTCACCCAGCCCGCCCTGACCGCCATAGGCCACCTCTGGCACGCCGGTGATTTCATGAACCGTTCCGGTCTTTACGTCTACGTGCTTGAGCGCACCGCGCTTTTCCGTGATCAGTGCCGTACCGTCCGGCAGAAAGGTCATGGCCCAGGGTTCGGAGAAGCTCGCTCGTGGCGTCACGCTAAATGGCCACTGGCTCTTCTCAACCGTAGCGGGTGCGGCAATGGCGAGGGAAGCCGCGCCGGCAGCCAAGGCGCTAACGATCTGCAAAGAAAGCTGTTTCATCGCCATCTGTCTCCAAAAAATCAGGCCCCAGCGAAACCGCACCGGGGCCATTCGAGCTGTGTTGGAACCTGCGTCAGGTGTCTCGCGCAGCGCGACCAGTCGTTGGCACTACTGTGTTCGGGTCACCCGCCATACGATGTTAGCCAAGTCGTCCGCGACGATGAGCGCCCCCTTCGGATCGACCGTCACGCCCACCGGCCTGCCGTGCGTTCCTTCGGCGGTGCGAAACCCGGTCACGAAATCCACCGGTTCGCCCGAGGGTTTTCCGTTTCTGAAGGGCACGAACACCACCTGATAACCGGACGGATCTTCGCGATTCCAGCTGCCGTGCTCGCCGACGAACACGCCTTCGGCAAATTTTTCACCCATGACTGGTGACGAGAAGTCCACGCCCAACGCCGCCACGTGCGGGCCTAACGCGTAGTCAGGTTTGATCGCTGTGGCGACCAAATCCGGGTCTTGTGGGCGCACGCGCTCGTCGACATGCTGTCCCCAGTAGCTATAGGGCCAGCCGTAGAAGCCGCCTTCCTGTACCGAGGTGAGGTAGTCGGGGACCAGGTTCGGTCCAAGTTCGTCCCGCTCGTTGACCACCGCCCACAGCTGGTCCGTGTCGGGGCGAAACGTCAGTGCTGTTGGGTTGCGCAGGCCCGTGGCGTAAGGCTTGTGAGCGCCGGTTTCTGCGTCGATTTGCCAGATCATCGCCCGGTCGACTTCAGCCTCCATCCCGCGTTCGGTGATGTTGCTGTTCGAACCAATGCCCACATACAGGAAGCGTCCGTCCGGGCTCGCCGTCAGTGCTTTGGTCCAGTGATGGTTGATCCGGTAGGGCAGGTCGGTGACCTTCACCGGCTCGCCACTGGCTTCGGTCTGACCTTCCTGATACTCGAAGCGCACCAGCGCATCCTGATTGGCGACGTAGAGGTTGCCGTTGGCCAACGCCAGGCCATACGGCGCGTTGAGGTCATCGGCAAACACTTTTTGCAGCTCATATACGCCGTCGCCATCCGCATCACGTAGCAGGGTCAGGCGATTGCCGCTTTTGACCGAAGTCGTGCCCTTTGCCTTGATGTAACCGGCGATCACATCCTTAGGCCTGAGCTTGGGCGCATTGCCTCCGCGGCCTTCGGCCACGAGGATGTCTCCGTTCGGCAATACGAGGGTCTGCCGTGGGATTTGCAGATCGGTCGCGATCGCACTCACCGTGAAACCCTCGGGAACGGTTGGCTTCTTATCGCCCCAGCCGACTGGGTCGGCAATCGTCATGCTGGGCAACAGTCCGCGCTGAGGCTCGTCAAGTCTGGGGTTTTCGCCTTTTACCGAGGCGATGTCCTGCTCCGCGCCGCCGCAGGCGCTCAAGAACAGCGCCACGGTCAGGGCGCTCAGTGGGCCTGCGTAGTTCATGCTTCACCTCCCGAACGTAGATTGGTAAAGCCGATCCAGGTCGCCGCGCAGGCCAGAAGGGTCACGATCACTGACAGGATCAGGCCGGATGGCATGCTCGCCCAAGCGTCCTTGGCGTGTACCAGCGCGTTGAAAAAGCCCAGCACCCAAGTGGCGACCAACAACAGTAGATAGATCAGCGGCCGCCCATTCTTATGCGTGGCTTTGACCAAATTGACCAGCGCGAACACGATCGCCAATCCGCAGAAAACCAGGCCGCCAGCAACCAGCCACGACGCGAAATTGGTCCACTGAATCTCATAGGTCTGGAAGTAGGCGATATCACTTAGCAGGCCGCCTAGAAACAGCGGAACGGTCCCTGCGAGCAACGTCGCGTGAACCGGGTTCGGTACATGACGGGAAGTACTGTGTGTCGTGTGGTGCGTGCTGTGGGTGATAACGGTCACGGAGGCATCCTCATCGCTGGGCGATCCGGGCTGATGCATCGCGCGGATGCGCCTGCTGCCTGGCTCGCTCTGACTGTGCATTAATGGGGATCGTGCCGTTGGGGGGTAAGTTCACTTGTATCGACGAGGCGCTTGTTTAAAGCGGAGTGAATCGGGCCGCATCAGCACAGCCTTGGTGACGCTGTTCGCTCTGTGTGAATGGCGCACCGACATCTACTGGCGAATACAGGAGCGGTGCGCCTGTAGTGCAGGCACTGGTTGCCAGGAGAAGCTCGCGGCGGCTAAAAGCTTAGAAATAAGCGGACGATCTGATTGTTGCTTGATCGGTATATCGCTTTCAAAATCGGCGGGGCTGAAATTGGCCGAAATTACAGGGCTACTTCAGAGCATCCCTAACGTTTGGTTAAGGGGCGGGCTTTAGCCCGTCCCAGTGAGCGAAGCGAACGATTTGAACCAGTTGTTAGGCATTGCGCTTACTTGAATAGCTCTGGAACTATTGCCTTGCTGGGTTCAGACATTTCTTTTCGCAGGGTATTTTCGGCGTTCTCAAGTGTCGACATGCATGTTTTAAATTCTTCCTCGAATCTCTGCTTGTTATTTGTTTCTTTTAGCTCATTAATAAAGGCAGATGCTTTTTGCATAGATCTACCTGTCTCTTGAGTAAATTTATTTTCATCATTAAAAGCTACTTGAGCATATGCGACTGATGCCGTTGATAAGTTCTTAGAAAATTCTGCTTGTTTTGTATTGGCTTGAGATAGAAGACCGAACAAAGCGCCGCAGTCTGACAGTTTTTCCCCTATTTTTACCCGTTCAGCATCTTGGGCGGCCACCAGGTGCTGCATCTGCAAAGCAGCCAGAATAGCGAATATGTATTTGATTTTGGATTTCATGGGTTATTGCCTAACGTTAAGTTAAGGGGCGGGCTTTAGCCCGTCCCAGCGAACGAAGTGAGCGACTTGAACTATGTAAACCACCAAATTAATAGCCGCTTCTAACGTTTGGTTAAGGGGCTGGCTTTAGCCAGTCCCAGTGAGCGAAGCGAACGGTTTGAACCACTAGTTAGGCAGCTCTGGTAAGCCACATAACTGAAAGGATGTAGTAATGAATTCCTGTATTTGTTGTGCTATATCGCTTTGTTTAGGCCAGGCGATCGATTCTGTCTCAGTTGTGTTCTCGATTGCTTTTAAATATTGCCCTCGTAGGTTCTTGATGTTGGAGACAATGGAAACCAATTTAAAGGCAGATGCTCCAGAAATATTGGAGGCTACTGGAATCAAGGCAACCATTGTGTCGTATAGCTGATCGGATGTTTCTAGAAGAGCTTTTATCTGAAGCGGGCCTAATTTTGTTGACTGACTCAATAAATCAGAATGTAACTTTTTAGAATAATCGACGAGCTCTTCAATAGGTTTGGCATGTTTTACATGCTTGTCCCAAATAAATGGATTTCCGCTTTCTAGTGCCTCTAGCAATAGGCATATATGCATCTGCAATATCTTGAGGTTTTCTGCGGCTTCCATTTTTCGAACTAATTTTGCTTTTAGTTCTGATACTGAGTTTAAAAATAGCCCTATCAGGCAGATGCCAAATACAGCCTGAAGGCCAACGATAATTTTACCAGCTTCTGTAACTGGTAAATAATCTCCAAAGCCAAGGGTTGTTATTGTCACCGCGCTACAATATAACGAATCAATAATCGTTGGTTCTGAGGTGTTCAGCATGCTAGGGTTTAAATAGTAAGTCATCGCAAATAATGGGATGGATACCAGATAAGTAACTCCATAAGCCCAGGCAGGTAGATGTAGTAACTTCAAAGCAATGACGCCTCTGTGAGTGCCTAACGTTTGGTTAAGGGGCGGGCTTTAGCCCGTCCCAGTGAGCGAAGCGAACGGTTTGAACCAGTTGTTAGGCAGTTCACTGTGAGTTAGCCATGATTTGCTTAAAATCTTTCAGGCAGTCATCGAACTCATTACGATCAAAGGTCGCCAAAGGGGACTTTGTAGGCGTTTCCCATTTTGTTGAGATTCCTACTTCCAGGCCACTAGATGCGCTAAAGCCCCAGCGAAGCCATTGAACAGTACCTTTAATTATTAGCTGTTCAACTACTAGTACAATGCAGGGCGGTTGCAGGAGCTGAGTGCAACACGGTTATTGAATTGAA